>ERZ773185.274-NODE-274-length-48997-cov-21.212047_pt1 | contig 48997 bp, 38 predicted proteins | sample MGYA00580531_ERZ773185 | MGnify/ENA primary metagenome ERZ773185 (study PRJEB29015, sample SAMEA2737799) | human gut metagenome | biome: human gut; feature: human-associated habitat; material: faeces | place: China | collected 2012 ...
CAAGCAGATGGCGTGCAAAGTCGCCAGACGCTCTTTGTGCGGTATTGCCTTACAGCTGTTCCTTCACCAGTGCGATCAGTTCTGCCACATCTTCCGGCGGGTGCACGGCATAGAGAATGCCGTAGGGAATGGTATATTCCCACTCCACCGGAATCGTCACCAGCAGCGGGTGCACATCACGCCAGCACTCGATCGTGAGAAGCACGTCATCGGTCTGGGCACAATGGTTAAAGACACCCATATCATAATATTGCGGTGTATCCACAATGTGAATCTGCGGGTGACAGACTTCCAAGTCGTGGTGGATCTGATCGTTGATCGCAGAATCCCCACGGGGCACCATCATCAGATTCTGCCCGTACAGGTCGGAGATTTGCAACTTTTCCTTTTTCGCCAGCGGGTGTCCGGCACGGACGGCAACGCATTTCCGGTATGTACCCAGCTGCAAAAAATGGCAGTGCAGCAGCCACTTTGCAGAATCGCAGACCCCCACCAGAAAGTCAAACTTTTCCCCCAGTGCGGAGATCTCCTGCAAGATCGTGGTGTGTTCGTCCTCAAAAGGCACAATATTCAGCCGGTATTCCGGAAAGTGATCGGATACTTTTCCCCACAAATCCACAAAGGGTTTACAAGGGTTCAAGATCGAAGTGCCCACGCAGAATGTCTTTTCATAGTCAGACATTCGCTGCTGTGCCCGGCGAATCGCACGGGCAGAATAGTCTATCAGATACTTGGCATCTGCATAGACTGACTCCCCCGCCGGTGTCAGGCGAATTCCCTGATTGGTACGGGAAATCAGCTGCATCTGCAAGTGTGCCTCCAGAGCATTGACTTGTTTCATCACTGCGGTGGGCGACAGATACAGTTTTTCTGCCGCCTTGGTAAAACTGCCGCAGTCTGCCGCACAAACAAACGCTGTCAGCTGTGGATTATACATGTGCACCACCTCATATAAACTTTTGGTTAATACGATTATAACACATCGGGGATTCCCTGTCAAGAGAATTTGCGGTATACTATACCTAAGGAAATACTGCATAAAGCTTGTGCGTAAGATACGTAGTCAGATTTTTCGGCAGATTGCATAGAAATTCCGCAGGCATACTGCCGTATGGCAAGGGATTTCTGGGCAATATGACGGAAAATCTGCAAGCAGATTGTGTGCAAAGCCGTCAGGCGGGCTTTGTGCGGTGCTGCTCTAAATAACGGATTGGCTGACGGTACAACGGTTTCCTACTTCTACGGATCGCTGCAGCCCAAAATCAGGAGGTATGACAAATGGAATTTATTACATTGAATAACGGCGTAAAAATGCCGCTGGAAGGATTCGGCGTATTTCAGGTACCCGATGCCGCAATTTGCGAACAGGCAGTGACAGAAGCCATTGCCGCAGGCTATCGGCTGATCGACACTGCCGCTGCCTATTATAATGAAGAAGCTGTGGGAGCAGCGATCGCCAAAAGCAATGTTCCCCGCGAAAAATTGTTCATCACCACCAAACTCTGGGTACAGGATGCAAGCTATGAAGCTGCCCAAAAAGCCATTGACACTTCCTTACAAAAGCTGGGGCTGAACTATCTGGACTTATATCTGATCCACCAGCCAATGGGTGATTATGTAGGTGCTTATCGTGCCATGGAAGAAGCATACCACGCCGGAAAGCTGCGGGCGATCGGTGTCAGCAACTTCTATCCGGCACGGCTGGCAGACCTGTGTGAAACGGTTTCCGTGATTCCGGCAGTAAATCAGGTGGAACTGCACCCGTTCTTCCAGCAGGCAGATGCTTTAAAGCTGATGCAGAAATACGGTGTGACACCGGAGGCATGGGGTCCTTTTGCCGAGGGCAATCACGACATCTTCACGCATCCGGTACTCACTGCGATCGGAGCCAAATACGGCAAAAGTGCCGCACAGGTGGCACTGCGTTGGAATGTCCAGCGTGGCGTTGTTGTCATTCCGAAGTCGGTCAAGGCGGAACGTATGGCACAGAACTTCGACATCTGGAATTTCACCTTGTCGGCAGAGGATATGGCAGAGATTGCAAAGCTGGACATCGGACACAGCGAAATCGTAGACCATAACAATCCGGACTTTGTAAAAATGTTGCACCAGCTGAAGGTGCATGAATAAGGAGAAATCTTCCATGAAATACACCAAAAAAACCGCATTTGAAGCAGCTGATGCATTCGGCATCGGTGCTCCCAACGACACATACGCCCAGTATTTTATCGGGCAGTCGTTTCTGAAACCTCTGACTGAACCGGAGAAGGCACCGGTTTTTCTGGCAAACGTAACCTTTGAACCGAGATGCCGGAACAACTGGCACATTCACCATGCCACCAAGGGCGGCGGACAGATCCTGATCTGCACTGCCGGAGAGGGCTGGTATTAGGAGGAGGGCAAGCCTGCCGTCAGCCTGAAAGCCGGCACAGTAATCACCATTCCGGCGGAGGTCAAACACTGGCACGGTGCCAAAAAGGACAGCTGGTTCAGCCACATTGCAGTGGAATGCCCCGGCGAAAACTGCAGCAACGAATGGTGTGAGCCTGTAAGCGATGCAGAATACGAAAAATTGGAAAACGCTGAATAAAGGAAACACTGCATAAAGCTTGTGCGTAAGATGCGTCGTCAGATTTTTCGGCAGATTACATAGAAATTCCGCAGGCATACTTTCGTATGGCAAGGGATTTCTGGGCAATATGACGGAAAATCTGCAAGCAGATTGCGTGCAAAGCCGTCAGGCGGGCTTTATGCAGTGTTTCCTAAAGAAAGGAATACCAGATATGGCTATCAAACAAACCGCAGGCAGAGATGCCTTGGGCGAATTCGCCCCGAAATTTGCAGAACTGAACGACGATGTACTCTTTGGCGAGGTCTGGTCGCGGGAAGAAGAACTCTCCCTGCGGGACAGAAGTCTGGTCACTGTTGTTTCCCTAATCGCCATGGGACTGACAGACAACTCTTTCCGGTATCATCTGGAATCCGCCAAGAAGAACGGCATTGCCGCATCTGAAATGGCAGAGATCATCACCCATGCGGCATTCTACGTTGGCTGGCCGAAAGCGTGGGCAGCGTTCCGCATGGCAAAGGAGGTCTACGGCGAATGAAACTGCTGATTTTGTTTTAGGCAATACCGCACAAAGATTGTGCGACAGATGCGTCGTCAAATTTTTCGTCAGATGAAACAAAAAGCGGAGTGAATACTTGATGTATTCACGAGCATTTTTGTGAAATATGACGGGAAATTTGCAAGCAGATGGCGTGCAAAGTCGCCAGACGCTCTTTGTGCAGTATTGCCTTTACTCCTACAGCGGCAACACCCGCCAGATCGCCAAGCTGATACAGCAGGAAACCGGCGGTGACCTCTGCGAAATCGAAATTGCAACACCCTACACCGGCAGCTACAACGACGTGGTCGATCAGGGACAGCGGGAAGTCAACAGCGGTTTTACGCCGAAGCTGAAACCCGTTTCCGCAGACCTGAAAAATTACGATACTGTGATACTGGGCACGCCGGTCTGGTGGTACACCTACGCACCAGCAATGCGGACACTGCTCCAGAGCAGTGACTTTTCCGGCAAAGTGATCTATCCATTTGCCACGAACGGCGGCTGGCTGGGGCACACATTTGCCGACATTGCCGAAGCCTGCCCCACAGCCACGGTAAAGGCAGGGCTGAATATTCGATTCAACGAAGACCGTCTGGTCACACCGGAGGCTGAGATCCTGCGGTGGGTAAAGGGCATTTCGGAGAAGTAAAGGAAACACTGAATAAAGGCAGTGCTATACAAAACAGTGTAAGACAAAACCCGACTTCTGCAGCCATATGCAGAGGTCGGGTTTTTAATTGCGGATATGCTTATAAAAGAATCACTTTGCCAGAATTTCTTCCCACGATTTCTGCATGCCGGCTCCGTGAAGTGCCACGTAATAGAGCATGTAGTAGATGTCCGTGGAATCTACCGTGCCATTGCCGTCTACATCTGCGGCAGCGATCTGCTTGGCACTCAATTCACCGTCATTGCCTACAGCAATGTTTGCCACATAGTACAAAACATAGTAGATGTCGGTGGAATCAACATCACCGTTCTTGTCAATGTCGCCGGAAACTACATCGGCAGGCTTTGTCACAGTGCCGTCAGCAAAATGAATCGCAGCAGTTACTAAGAAGTAATTGTCATAATTATCAATGGAATTGCCGCCGGTAATTGCAATTGCATTCCACTGTTCCGGCGTTCCCGCATAGTAAACATCTGACAAGTTCATACAATTGCAAAAAACAGTTTCTCCTATAAAGGTTACACTTTTGGGAATAGAGATGCTGGTCAAACTATAACAGCCATAAAAAGTTACTGCGTCAATACTGGTTACGCCCTCCGGAATCGCAATTTCTTTCAAAGTCGCACAGTTAAAAAACGCAGATGAGCCAATACTGTTCACACTGTCCGGAATAGCAACCTCTGTTATTTGAGAACAGTTTTCAAAAGCACCTCCTGCGATGCTGGTTACCCCATCTGGAATTGTCACCTTGCCGGAACACTGGTCACAATCCACATCAACTAAAATATGGTTGATGATCACAAGCGGATTTTCATCATATCGATACGTTACCCATGCAGTATTCGTAAAGACTGACTCTCCAAAAAACGTAACCGAATCCGGAATTGTAATATTTTTCAAATTTCCACAGTCAGAAAAAGCATAACTGCCAATACTGGTGACACTATCCGGAATCACAACGCTCGTCATATGATTTTCCCAAAAAGCAAAACCACAAATACTTGTTACATCATTCGGTATGACAATTTCTTCATCAGTACAAGTCGTTCCGTCCAGCAAAATACCATTTACAATTACCAGAGGATTTTCTTCCTGTCTTGCAGCCAGCCAAGGCGTATTCACAAAAGCATTTCCGCCAATGCTGGTCACACTGCTTGGAATTGTAATCTCTGCCAAACTCGTGCAACCATCAAAAACACTATATCCGATATTTGCTACACTATTCGGAATGATGACACTTGTCAAACTCGTGCAGCCAAAAAAAGCACTATCTCCGATACTCGTCATCGTTTTCCCGTCAATCTCTGCCGGAATTTCCAAGTCCCCTGCCGCATCATTTTCACAATCTGTAATTTCCACAGTATCATCGGCATTGACAGCATAGGTCAGCTGCGTTGTTCTTGTTCCCACCGGAACTGTCACTGTGTACGCAGTATCATTTTCCGCTGCACACACCGGCAGCACCGCACTGACACTTCCCAGCACACCCTGCAAGCCGGATACGCCTGCACAGCCCAGACAGAGCATGCCGGCTGTAACCGCTGCGAGCACTTTTTTCCATAACTTCATTTTCATTCCTCCGTTTCTATTCTATTGCAAAACATCTGCATTTTTATTATAGCACACATGCTTAAAAAAGTCAATCCGCTTTTCAAAAATTTCCATTTTTGCTTTTACCTTGACGAACCGCCGTGAATATGCTACAATACAAATAAAAACAACCACCACAACAGAGAAAGGACGCATCATGGATCCACAGACACAACCACAAAACAATAACACTCCGCAGCAACCAAATCAACCACCGCAAAATGGCTACCCCTACCAACAGCCTTACGGGCAGCCACAAAACGGCTACCCCTATCAGCAGCAGCCTTACGGACAGCCACAAAACGGCTACCCCTATCAGCAGCAGCCTTACGGACAGCCACAGAACGGCTACCCCTACCAGCAGCAGCCTTACGGACAGCCACAAAACGGCTACCCCTACCAGCAGCAGCCTTACAGACAGCCACAAAACGGCTACTCCTATCGGCAGCAGCCCTATTTCCCGCCGGCACAGCCGCCCAAGCAGGGGGCAGGACGTGTGGCAAACTTTTTCTTTTCCCTGCTGCCGATGCTGAGTTTTTTCGCCATACAGATCTTTGCTTCTTTTGTGATGATCTTCCTCATGATTTTCGTCGCCCTCTGCCGCACTGACGGCAACATGCAGGCAGTCATGCAGGATTATGAAAGCATCGTCTATAGCAGCGTTCCGACCGCCACGGCACTGTCGCACCTGCTGGCAGCCATCGTCTTTGCGTTCTGGTATCGGTTCAGCTTCCGGAAACCACGCCCCGCCATACGGGAAACCACACAGAAGCTGAAGCCGGAGCCGATTCTCATGGCACTGGGACTGGGCATTCTCATGTCTGTTTTCAGCAGCGGCACCTCCGGCATCGAAAGCCTGCTGTTCCCGCAAATGGTCGAGGACACCTACGAAATGATGGAGCGTTCCGGCATCGGCACCAATGGTCTGGTCATCTTTGCCACTGTCTGCCTTGCCCCCATTGGAGAGGAACTGGTTTTCCGCGGACTGACCATGAAGTATGCAGAAAAAGCATTCGGGCGGTTCTGGGAAGCCAATCTGCTGCAAGCGTTCCTGTTCGGCGTGATACACATGAACTGGGTACAGGGCGTGTATGCATTCTTCGGCGGACTGGTGCTGGGCTGGGTTGCTCACCGCTATCGCTCTGTGGTATTCTCCATGCTGATGCACTTTGCTGTCAACAGCTTTTCCACGTTCGGCGGGGATTATCTCCTCGGCTGGATTCCGCTGAACTTTATCACTGCTACCCTGCTGGTAGTAATTCCTGCGACAATTGCAATCGGTCTGATCGCATGGCGAAATGATGCCACGGAGAAAGCTGCCCCGTCCGGCGGAACACTGCCGCCGCAGGGACAGTGCTAACAAACCACAATATTTCCGAAACCGGTTTCTGTAGATACAGGAGCCGGTTTTTTGTATGGACAGCACTGCGGAATCCATTGACTTGCCTTTTGTTTCATGCTATAATGAGAACACTACAAAACGTCAATATGCAGTGTCCTCAAACGCAAAAAGAAATGGAGAATACACATGAAATTATGGAAAAAAGTTCTGGCAGCAACGGCTGCCAGTGCATGTTGTCTGAGCTTTGCCCAAGTATCCGGATTCCAAAACCTGCTGCAAACTGCTGAACCGGTGTTGTCGGCAAGTGCAGCTTCCGGCACTTATGAAGATTTGACCTATTCTGTCAACAGCAGCGGAGAAATCACCATTACCGACTGCGACAAAACGGTAACTGCTGTGGAAATTCCGGCAGAGATCAACGGCTGCCCTGTAACCAGTATTGAAGATGCAGCCTTTCGGCGGTGTTCTAATCTGACTGATATTACCATTCCGGAAAGCATCACCTATATTGGCAAAGAGGCGTTTTCCTATACCCCGTGGCTGAAAGCACGACAGGCGGAAAATCCACTGGTAATTGTCAATCATATTGTTATCGACGGACAGACCTGCACCGGAGATGTTGTCATACCTGACGGGGTGACCAGTATTGCCAACTATGCCTTTTCTTCCGACTTGGGACTCGCAACCGCCTGCTCTACACAAATGACCAGCGTTACCATACCCGACAGCGTGACACGCATTGGTTCCTCTGCCTTTTCCGGCTGCAAGGGGCTGCTCCGTGTCGTACTGCCGAAAAGTATTACCACTATTGAAGTGGCATCTTTCTATCAGTGCTCCAGCCTGACCACGCTCACCATTCCCCAAGGCGTGACCACGATCAGAAGCAACGCCTTTGCCGCATGCACCGGACTGACCGGTCTGTGTCTGCCGGACAGCCTGACAAAAATAGAAAACTGGGCGTTTGCTTCCTGCTCCAATCTAACCCGCATCACCGTCCCCGCAAGTGTGACCAGCATGGGAGAATCTATATTCCGAGAATGCAGCGGGCTGACCATTCGGGGATATGCCGACTCCACTGCCCAGAGATACGCCGAAAAATACAGCATCGCCTTTGCTGACCTGAACAATCCTGACACCCTGCTGGGTGATGTGGACAACAGCGGCAGCATTGATTCCACGGACATCTACTATGCCCTGTTCCACGTGGCAAATATTGCGGTAGGCAATGACAGCGGGCTGGAAATACAGCAGATCGCTGCCGCAGACATAGACTGCAACGGGGCAGTGGATTCTACCGACATCTACTACCTGCTGTACTACGTGGCACTCCACGGGGCAGGACTTGACAAGTCGTGGAGCGAGGTACTGGCGAAGTAATCCACACAGAGAAAATCCTTCCGCAACAAAAAATTTATTGACAAAACCAGTGAAATCGCATATAATAATAAGGGCAATACCGCACAAAGATTGTGCGACAGATGCGTCGTCAAATTTTTCGTCAGATGAAACAAAAAGCGGAGTGAATACTTGATGTATTCACGAGCATTTTTGTGAAATATGACGGGAAATTTGCAAGCAGATGGCGTGCAAAGTCGCCAGACGCTCTTTGTGCGGTATTGCCTAAGGAAATCCTGTTGCACAGTATGATTTGTGCATACAGGCAGATGATAAGAACAACGCAGCAGTGAGAGTATCTCCGGCAGCGGTGTGCAGAGAGCATTGGGTCGGTGAAACAATGTCCCGCACCGGAGGGAAGTGCAACTGCGACGGGAATCCGAATTTTTCGTATTCCCCGTTGGCATGGGGAATGGCGGTTTCTGTGTAAGATCGCCCGAAGTATCCGTGTCCGGCCTGCCCCGTTATCGGCATGGGAACTGATTTTCTTCGCATTAGGAAACCAGTTCCAAGGGATTTTCTCTATAGAAAAATCCCGTTGAGTGAGAAATCAGAGTGGAACCGTGGAATATTTTTTCCGCCTCTGGAAGTGTATGAAAAACGCACTTGCAGAGGCGTTTTTTTGCCCCTGCAAGTACCGACAATTTTAGGAGGTGACATGGGAAGATGTTTCGACAGCTTCGGGAAGATATTGCCATTGTCAAAGAGAAGGACCCTGCCGCACGCAGCAGTCTGGAGATTCTGCTGACCTATTCCGGTCTGAAAGCAGTCCGCAGCTACCGGCGTGCCCACTGGTTCTATCAGCATAAATGGTTCACCATTGCCCGCATCATATCCCAGCGGGCACGGCACAAGACCGGCATCGAGATTCACCCCGGTGCACAGATCGGAAAAGGGCTGTTCATCGACCACGGCATGGGTGTCGTGATCGGGGAAACCACCGTGATCGGTGACAACTGTCTGCTGTATCAGGGTGTCACACTGGGCGGCACCGGTAAAGACAAGGGCAAGCGGCACCCTACACTGGGCGACAACGTCATGGTGGGTGCAGGTGCCAAGGTGCTGGGGCCGATCAACATCGGCAATAATGTCAAGGTGGCTGCCAACGCCGTTGTCCTGAAAGACATTCCTGACAACTGTACCGCCGTAGGCGTTCCAGCGAGAATCGCCCGCATGGCAGGACAAAAGGTTCAGCAGCAGGATCTGGATCAGATCCACATTCCGGATCTGACCATGGAGGACATCACCATGCTGAAATCCGCAGTGACCTGTCTGCGGACGGAGATGTCTAAGCTGGAAAAGCAGGAACAGACGGAGGAAACGGAGGAATGACCCATGCAGTGTGTGGTATTTGATATGGACGGCGTGCTGTTTGACTCCGAAGCGTTGGTGCTTCAGTGCTGGGAACAGACGGCGAAACTCCACGGAATTCCGGAAATACAGGAGATCTGCCACCGGTGTCTGGGCAGCAATGCCGACATGGCCCGACAGATGTTTCTGGAGAAATACGGAGCCGATTTTCCCTACGACACATACAAGGCGGAGATGTCCGCAAAGTACTGGGAGAACGTGGAAGCCGGCAGGCTGGAACTGAAATCCGGTGTGCGGGAAATGCTGACGGCACTCCGTGCCCACGGCTGGAAAACCGGCATCGCCTCCTCCACACGGGCAGTGATAGTTCGAAAAGAGATGCAGCATTTCGACTTGGAACAGATGTTCGATCAGATCATCGGCGGCGACATGGTGCAGCACAGCAAGCCGAATCCGGAGATTTACCAGACTGCCTGTCGGGAACTGGGCGTACTGCCGGCAGAGGCTTATGCGGTGGAGGATTCCTACAACGGGATTCGCTCCGCCGCAGCAGCCGGCATGCAGGCGATCATGATTCCCGACCTGCTGCCGCCCACACCGGAAATGGAACAGCTTGCAGCAAAAATTTTCCCGTCTATGGGAGAGTTTCAACAATTTTTGTTTGGATAAGCCAAACCGGAACGGCACTGCCGTTCCTACATAATGTGCATATATTATATAATAGTATAAAGGAGCAGAACGGTCATGCAGATCTATAACACGCTGACACGAAAAAAAGAAGAACTCGTCCCCATGACAGCGGGGCACATGGGCATCTATGCCTGCGGTCCTACCGTCTACAACTATATCCACATCGGCAATGCCCGCCCGATCTGTGCATTCGATGTGCTGCGGCGGTATCTGAAGTACCGCGGCTACACGGTCACCTATGTGCAGAACTTCACCGATGTAGACGACAAGATCATCAAAAAGGCAAACGAAGAAGGCACCACTGCGGCAGAAATTGCCAAGCGGTATATTGCCGAGTACAAGACCGATGCCCACGGGCTGAACGTCATGGACGCTGATGTACACCCCACCGTCACCAGCTGCATGGATCTCATCATCGACATTGTAAAAAAGCTGGTAGACTCCGGTCATGCCTATGCCGCTGCCAACGGAGATGTTTACTTCCGCACTTCCTCTTTTCCGGAATATGGCAAGCTGTCCGGTCAGCCTATTGAAGAATTGCAGGCTGGTGCCCGCATCGACATCAATGACGGCAAGGAAGAACCGCTGGACTTCGCCGTGTGGAAAGCTGCCAAGCCGGGCGAACCCTACTGGGAATCGCCGTGGGGCAAGGGCAGACCGGGCTGGCACATTGAGTGCTCTGCCATGTCCTGCCATTATCTAGGCGAAACCTTTGACCTCCACTGCGGCGGTCAGGATCTGATCTTCCCCCACCATGAAAACGAAATCGCACAGAGTGAAGCTGCCAACGGCAAACCCTTTGCCCACTACTGGATGCACAACGGCTATATCAACATCGACAACAAGAAAATGTCCAAGTCGCTGGGCAATTTCTTCACCGTGCGGGAAGTGGCAGAGCAGTACGGCTATGAAGTCATTCGCTACATGATGGTGCAGGCACACTACCGCAGCCCCATCAACTACTGCAAGGAACTGCTGGACGCCTGCAAGGCATCTCTGGAACGGCTCTATGTCTGCCGCGACACACTGGATCGTGCCATTGCTGCGGCAAAGTCCGGCGAGATCTCCGCTGAAGCAACGGAAACTTTCGCCAAGCGGAAAGAACAGTTCATCACTGCAATGGACGACGACCTCAACACCGCAGACGGCATGACTGCGATCTTTGAACTGGTACGCGACCTGAACCGCATGAGTGCAGATGCTTCCACCTCCAAGGAGCAGCTGGAAGCCGGTGCAAAGCTGTTTGACGAGCTGACTGGTGTCATGGGCTTGCTGTACAACCGGAAACAGGTTGATGCAATTCCGGCAGAAGTCACCGCACTGGTTGAACAGCGGCAGGCTGCCCGCAAGGCAAAGGACTTCGCCGAGGCAGACCGTCTGCGGGACAAGATCGCAGCACTGGGCTATGCAGTACGGGAAACCAGACAGGGCACTGAAATCACCAAGATCGACGCGTAACTGCGTGAGAATCCACTCCGGAAAGGAAAGATATGGCACTCAAAAACCATAAAAAGACCATTACCCGAATTTTTATCCTGCTGGTTGTGATGACGCTGATCTGCATGGGCGTGTTCGCCTGCACCAACTATCTGGAGCAGCAGAGCAAGGCGTTTGTGGACATGAGCAAGGTGCAGCTGATCCAGTTGGACGAACCGGAATCAGACGCTCCTGCCATGAAGATCACTACTACCGCCGGCACGATCGTGGCAGAACTGTTTCCGGAACAGGCACCGGCGTATGTAAAGCAGTTCACCGAACTGGCAGAATCCGGCTACTATGACAACACCTATGTGTTCTCGGTGGAAAAGGGTGTATACTTCGAAGCAGGCAGCCCCAATGCAGACGGCTCGCTGGACAGCGATGCAGACGGCACCTATGAAAAAGTAGAACGGGAAACCAGCGGCGACCTCTGGCCGTTCCGCGGGGCATTCTGCGTGCCGACGACCTCCAAGGAGGGCAACATTTTAGACCGCTTCACCGGCAGAATGACCTCCTACTGCGGTACCCGCTTTGTAGTGTGCAATTCTATCGTTTTCGACGATTCCACCAAAGAGGAGTTGCAGTCGGTTTCCGAAAATGCAGAAAAAATCAACGATGCATTTCTGGAACGCGGCGGCGTGCCGAACTACTCCCAGCAGATGACTGTCTTTGCACAGGCTTACGGGGACGAAAGCTTCGATACCATTGACAAGATCACAGAAGCAGCGACTCAGCCTGCCGCTACGGAGGGCGGCTATACCCCGCCGGAAGATGAAATCCGCATCCAGAACATTGAGATCGGCACCTATGGTGAATTTGCAGACACCGCCGAAAATACAAAAAAATGACGGGAAATCTTTCGTTTTTGAAAAATACATATTTCCCCTTATGGATTCCATACAAACTAGTTTTCACACGGGAGAACATTTCCGTCGATACTTCCAAATAACGCGAAAAAAGTTTGGTTTTTACTTTACAAAGTATCAGAATTCGTGTATAATGAAGAAGATAGCATGCAAACTATGTTTGTATGCTCACCGGAGAATCGCTCCGGAAATGGAAGTCAACCGGCAGCAGTTTTCACTGCCGGAAACAGTGCGGCATGCCTGCATGCCAATGACACGTGCCGCACGAAATCGTGGAACGGGGACGACCTGCGACAAGCTGCTGCGGGAATGTCCCTGATGTGCCGCCGTATCTGGGTGATACCGGTTCCTTTCCCGATGTCATCACAGCAATGGACAATTGGGTGGCACAGAAAAAAGGAGAGACGAAATTGGATAAATTTGTCATTCACGGTGGGCATCGGCTCACCGGCGAAATAGAAGTCAGCGGAGCAAAGAATGCAGCAGTCGCACTGATCCCTGCCGTGCTGCTCTCTGATGAGCCTTGTGTTCTGGAAAATGTTCCGGACATCAGTGATGTATCCATCAGCCTGCAGATCATGAGCGAAATGGGTGCAACCGTAGAGTATCTGACCAAGACCACCGTCCGCATTTCAGCGGCAGGTCTGACCAATTATTGTGTACCCTATGAGAGTGCACGAAAGATGCGTGCATCGTATTATTTTCTGGGTGCACTGCTGGGACGCTATGGCAAAGCGAGAGTTTCCATGCCCGGCGGCTGTCCGTTGGGCGACCGCCCCATTGACCAGCATCTGAAAGCATTTGCGGCACTGGGTGCCAAGTGCAACATTGAACACGGCATGGTAGATCTGGTGGCAGACCAACTGACAGGCAATCAGATCTACTTAGATGTGGTTTCCGTTGGTGCCACGATGAATGCCATGCTGGCAGCAGTCCGTGCCAAGGGTCTGACTGTCATTGAAAACGCCGCCAAGGAACCGCACATAGTCGATCTGGCAAACTTCCTGAACTCCATGGGTGCAGAGATCATGGGTGCAGGTACCGATGTCATCAAGATCCGCGGCGTAGAACGGCTGCACGGTGCAGTGTATTCCGTCATTCCGGATCAGATCGAAGCGGGCACGTTTATGATCGCTGCCGCCGCCACCAAGGGCGACGTGCTGGTGACCAATGTCATTCCGAAGCATCTGGAGCCGATCACCAGCAAAATGCGGAAGATCGGTGTCAATATCGAGGAATTTGACGACAGTGTTCGGGTATGGGTAGACGGTCCGCTGGTGCGTACCAACGTCAAGACCATGCCGCACCCCGGCTTTCCCACAGATATGCAGCCGCAGATCACCACCCTGCTGACACTGGCAGAGGGTACCAGCATCATCACCGAAGGTGTCTGGGAACAGCGGTTCCGCTATGTGGACGAACTCCGCCGCATGGGTGCAGATATTTCCGTGGACGGCAAGGTTGCCGTAGTAGAGGGTACCGGAAAGCTTACCGGTGCACCGGTGAAAGCCTGTGATCTCCGTGCAGGAGCTGCCCTGATCGTGGCAGGACTGGCTGCACACGGCGTGACCGAGATCGAGGACATCTATCACATCGAACGCGGATACGCCAATCTGGACGCAAAGCTGCGGCAGATCGGTGCAGATATTCAGAAGGTTTCCGATCCGGCAATACCAGCGAAGCTGAAAGAAGCACTCTAAGCCAAAACATCATTCAAATGCAAAAAGCCGTCAGCTTCGTTGGCGGCTTTTCTTGTGGAAAAGAGGAGATCTGATCTTGTCGAAATTTTATTCTCTGTTCAGTTCCAGTAAGGGCAACGCCTCCTTTATCGGCAGCCCTGCCGGCGGCATGCTGGTCGATGCCGGAGCCACCTGCCGTAAACTGGTGCAGTCGCTGGAGGCTCACGGGCTCTCTGCCGAAGCTGTGCAGGGAATCTGTATCACCCACACCCACACCGACCACATCAAGGGGCTGCGGGTATTTCTGAACCAGCACCCCGTACCGGTTTACGGAACGGCAGAAACGCTGGCACAGTTGCGGGTGCTGGACAAATTTCCCCAGAACGCTGACCTGCGGGAAATTCTTCCTGCGGAAACCATACATACCGACACCGCAGCCGTAACTGCGTTTGCCACCATGCACGACTCCCCCGGCAGCTGCGGCTATCGCTTTGAACTGTCAGACGGGCAGACCTGTGCCGTGTGCACTGATCTGGGCTGTGTGACACCGGAAGTGAAAAAGGGCGTATACGGAGCCGATCTGGTGCTTTTGGAGGCAAACTACGATCCGAACATGCTGCGAAACGGTCCCTATCCGGAAATGCTACAGGAACGTATTCGCGGAAAGTACGGGCATCTCTCCAACGGGGACAGTGCCGGTATGGCAGAGGCTCTCATTGCACATGGCACCACACGGCTGATTCTGGGGCATCTCAGCGAAAATAACAACACCATGCCGCTGGCACAGCAGACGGTGCTGGAGCATTTGCAGGAACAGGGCATGCGGCGAAATCAGGACTTCCTGTTGCAGGTTTCCTCGCCGGAAGGATTGAAACAGGCGGTGATCTTCTGATGCAGACGATACAAATCATAGCACTGGGAAAGTGCAAGGAAAGCTATCTGCGGGAAGCCTGCAAAGAATACGAAAAGCGGCTGTCCCGTTTCTGCCAGTTGCAGGTGACAGAACTGGAGCCGGTTTCCCTACCCCAGAACCCCTCGGAAAAGGAAATTGCGGCGGCTCTGGAAAAAGAGGGGGCAGAACTGCTGAAACGTGCCAAGGGCTTTTGCATTGCCATGTGCATCGAGGGCAAACAGCTGGACAGCACCGGACTGGCGAAGAAGCTGGAACAGGCGGCACAGGGCGGCGAGAACGGTGCCGTCACATTTCTGATCGGCAGTTCCTACGGACTGGCTGATGCGGTAAAGCAGCGGGCAAATTTGCGGCTGTCCATGTCCGCCATGACGTTCCCCCACCAGCTGGCACGGGTAATGCTGCTGGAACAAATCTACCGGAGCTATCAGATCTTATCCGGCACCAAATATCATAAATAGGAGTGATTTTTCATGCAGAAAGCAATGACCATCGCCTATGCAGTAGGCAAAAATCTCTATCTGAATATTACCAACCGCTGTCCCTGTGCCTGTACGTTTTGTATCCGCACCATGTGTGACGGGGCATACGGTTCCGACCCGCTGTGGCTGGATCATGAACCGTCTATGGAAGAGATTCGGGCAGCACTGGACAAAGAGGACTTGTCCCATTATCAGGAAGTGGTATTCTGCGGCTTCGGCGAACCTACCGAACGGCTGGAAACCCTGTGCGAAACCGCAAAGCTGCTGAAAGCCCGCGGTGTCAAGACCATTCGCATCAACACCAACGGACTGTCTGACCTGATCCACGGCAGAAAGACGGCGGCAGACCTGAAAGGACTGGTGGACATTGTATCCGTCAGCCTGAACGCCGGCACAGAAGCGGAATACCTGAAAGTCACACGTCCGAAATACGGTGCGGCAGCCTATCCGGCAATGCAGCAGTTTGCACTGGACTGCAAGCAGTACGTGCCGCAGGTGATGTTCAGCGTGGTGGACATTCTGCCAAAGCCGGAACTGGAAGCAGCACAGCAGCTGGCAGACCGACTGGGGATCCACCTGCGAATCCGCCAGTTTGACGATGCAGCGACCCGCCGCAACGGTTAAGATAACATTTACAAGGAGGCAGTACCAGATCTGGTGCTGCCTTTATTATTTTCTGCACACCTGAAACATTTTCTGAAAACCGGTGTATATATCAGTGAACGTTCAAAAATGAGGTGATAACATGGAAACCGATTGGATTCGCCGCCTGAAACAGGACGACGAAACCGCACTCTGCGAGATCATCAGAAAATACACCGGCTATGTCTATACCATTCTCCGAAACTTTTCCCACGGCACCCTGCCGCAGGAGGACTTGGAGGAACTGACAGCAGATGTGTTCCTGCGGCTGTGGAACAGCCGGAACCGTCTGCGGGACGGCAGCGACCTTGCCCCGTATCTGGCGGCGATCGCACGAAATGGTGTGAAAAACCGCTTTCGCATGCTGGGAAAACAGCCGCCGGTGCGGCAGTCCTACGAAGATCTCACACTGTCCGATGCCAAAGATCTCTGCGGCGATGCAGAAATGGTGGTGATGATCGCCTGTCTTCTCCGTGCACTGGACAGCCTGTGCGAACCGGATCGTTCTCTGATGATACGGTTTTATTTCTATGGAGAAAAAACCTCTGCACTTGCAAAGGCATATCACATGACAGATGCCGCGGTACGGCTCCGGCTGCACCGCAGCAGAGGGAAACTCCGGAAGCTGATGACAGAAAGGGGTTTTGACCATGTCGAATGAAACCAACTGGCTGAAAGACTTACCGCCATTCCAGCCTGACGAAGACCCCCAGCGTGCCGAACGCGTGCAAACGCGTGTGCTGCAAAAGCTGGACGAACCTGTAGAAAGTGAGGAAATCGCTATGAAACCGAAAATGACATTCCGCCGTATCCGCCCTCTGATCTTTGCCGCCGCTGCCGTGGCTGTGGGAGCCGTGTCCCTGATTACCGCAAATGCCGCCACCGGCGGAGAACTGTTCTCGAAGCTTTCCATTTACCTCAACGGCGAGAAGCAGGACTATGATGTGGAACTGGTCAGCCAGGACGACAGCCAGCTTACCTACAAAATCAAAGACGAAAACGGCAACGAATACACCTATCAGGAAAACAGCAATTCTGTAGAGATTCAGGCTGACGGCGATGTTGCCGACGGCGAAGTAGAGGTAGAAGTCAGCGGCAACGCGTCCGACCTGCCGGCAGCTGATACAGCAGAATAACGACACCGGACACACTTTAAGGAAGCAACAAAAAACCGGACTGCACCACACAGTCCGGTTTTTCTTGATTGAGAAGTTTTAGGGCAATACCGCACAAAGATTGTGCGGTATTGCCTTACGCATTTTGCTGCATGCCCGTGTACAGCAAGTAGTATCTGCCCTTTTCCGCCATGAGTTTTTCATGACTGCCCCGTTCGATAATTCTGCCGTGATCCAATACCATAATCACATCGGAATTCTGAATGGTAGACAGCCGGTGGGCGATAACAAACACGGTTCTGCCATGCATCAGAGCATCCATACCTGCCTGTACAATGCGTTCCGTGCGGGTGTCAATGGAAGATGTCGCCTCGTCCAGAATCATGACCGGCGGGTCTGCAACGGCGGCTCTGGCAATGGAGAGCAGCTGCCGCTGTCCCTGTGACAAGCCGGAGCCATCACCGGACAATACCGTCTGATAGCCGTCCGGCAGCAGCATGATAAAGTGATGGGCGTTGGCACGCTTTGCCGCCGCGATGCATTCTTCATCTGTCGCGTCCAGTCTGCCGTACCGGATATTGTCCATGACCGTACCGGTAAACAGATTTACGTCCTGCAATACGATACCCAGCGAACACCGCAGGTCTGCCTTTTTGATTTTGTTGATGTTGATGCCGTCGTAGCGAATCTTGCCGTCTGCCAGATCGTAGAACCGGTTGATCAGGTTCGTGATCGTGGTCTTTCCGGCACCGGTTGCCCCGACAAACGCCACCTTTTCGCCGGGCTTGGCGTACAGGCTCACATCATGCAGCACGATTTTTTCCGGCACATAACCGAAGTCCACGTCAAAGAACTGCACGTCCCCTGCCATACGGGTATAGGTGACCGTGCCGTCCCCGTGAGGGTGCTTCCACGCCCACACGCCGGTGCGGTGGTCGGTTTCTGTCAGCACGCCGTCCTGCTCCTCGGCATTGACCAGCGTGACATAGCCCTCATCGGTTTCCGGCTCCTCGTCCAGCAGTTCGAAGATGCGTCCTGCTCCTGCCAGTGCCATGACGATCGCACTGGCCTGCTGGGAGATCTGGCTGATCGGCATGGTGAAGCTGCGGCTCAATTGCAGGAACGCGGCAATTGCACCCAGTGTCAGACCGCCTACGCCGTGGAACGCCAGTGCACCGCCCAGCATTGCCAGCAGCACATACTGGACATAACCCAGATTGTTCATGATCGGCATGAGGATATTGGCGAAGCTGTTCGCCCATGCGGCGTTCTGGAACAATTCGTTGTTGTGCTTGTCGAAGTCCGCCTTGGTCTGTTCCTCATGGCAGAACACCTTGATGACTTTCTGTCCGTGAATCATTTCCTCGATATAGCCGTTTACCGCACCAATGGAGTTCTGCTGCTTCACAAAGAAAGCACCGCTTTTGCCGCCTACAAACTTGGTAACAAGCATCATCAATGCCACAAACGCCAGCACAAACAGCGTCAGCCAGATACTCAGCCGCACCATTGCCACGAACACTGCAATGACTGTGACGATCGAAGAAAAGATCTGCGGGATACTCTGTGCCAGCATCTGCCGGAGCGTATCGGTATCATTGGTGTACAGGCTCATTACATCGCCGCTGGCGTGGGTGTCGAAAAAGCGAATGGGCAGCGTCTGCATATGGGAGAACATCTCGTCCCGAATGGTTTTCAGAATGCCCTGTGCCACAACGACCATGAGCCGGTTATAGAACAGCGTACCCAGAATGCCGGCGGCATACAGCACGCCCAGCTTTGCCAGTGCCCCTGCCAGTCCGGAAAAGTCACGGCTGCCGTTCAGCAGCATGGGAGAAATATAGTCATCGATCAGCGTTTGCAGAAACGTAGAACCTGCCACGCCTGCCACAGCACTGACCAGAATGCAGACAAACACCAGTATCAGCTGCATCCAGTACCGTTTCATATACGAGAGCAGCCGGACGAAGCTTTTTCCGGCACCCTTAGCTGCTCCCGGCACCATCACACCGCGGGGCGGCGGTCCCTGTCGTCTTTCACTCATTGCGGCACACTTCCTTTCTGCTGTGATTCATATACTTCCCGATAAATGGCGTTATTTTTCAGGAGCTCCTCATGGGTACCGATACCGTCCATCCTGCCCTCGTCCAGCACAATGATCTGGTCCGCGTCCATCAGAGAAGTAACACGCTGGGCAATGATAATCTTAGTGGTATCGGGGATTTCGTCCCGCAGTGCCTGCCGGATACAAGCGTCCGTGTGGGTGTCCACGGCACTGGTGGAGTCGTCCAGAATCAGGATCTTCGGCTTTTTCAGCAGTGCCCGTGCAATGCAAAGCCGCTGTTTCTGTCCGCCGGAAACATTGGAACCGCCCTGTTCAATATAGGTGTCGTACCCCTCCGGAAAGGTCTGGATAAATTCGTCTGCATGGGCAAGCCGGCAGACACGTTCCATTTCCTCGTCGGTGGCATCAGGATCACCCCAGCGGAGATTCTCCTTGATCGTGCCGGAAAACAGCACGTTCTTTTGCAGCACCATTGCCACTTCCTGCCGGAGCGTTTCCACGTCATACCGGCGAACGTCGATACCGCCTACCTGCACTGTGCCCACTGTGGCATCATACAGACGGGGAATCAGCTGCACCAGCGAACTCTTGGCACTGCCGGTTCCGCCCAGAATGCCTACGGTCATGCCAGCCGGAATGTGCAGATCCACGTCTTCCAGACAGCATTTATCTTCCCGCTTGCTGTAGCTGAAGCTGACATGGTTGAAGTCCACGCTGCCGTCCGGCACCGCGGTCACGGCATCTGCCGGACTGGTAATGTCACTCTCCTCGTCCAGCACTTCCACAATACGCTCGCAGGAGGCACGGGACATGGTGATCATAACGAACACCATAGACAGCATCATCAGGCTGGACAGAATCTGAATGGCATAGGTCATCAGGCTCATCAGTTCGCCAGTGGTCAGTGTCCGGCTGACGATCATTCTGGCACCGAACCACGATACCAGAATCAGACAGACGTACATGCAGAACTGCATCAGCGGCATGTTAAATGCCAGCCGCTTTTCTGCCCTGGAAAAGTCCTGATAAATGTTCTCCGAAATGCCGGAAAACTTCTGGATCTCGTGGTTTTCCCGCACAAAGGATTTCACCACGCGAATCCCGTGCAGGTTCTCCTGTGTCACGTTGTTCAGCTTGTCATAGGTTTTGAACACCCGTTCAAAAATGGGGTGCACCCGTGTCATAATGAAGTACAGCCCCACACCCAGCACCGGAATGGCTGCCAGATAGATCAGAGCCAGTTTCGCACTCAGGTGAAACGCCATTGCCATGGAGAAGATCAGCATCACCGGCGAACGCAGTGCCACACGAATCAGCATCTGATAGGCGTTCTGCACGTTGGTCACGTCTGTGGTCATACGGGTGACAAGGCTGGCGGCTGAAAACTTATCGATATTGGAAAACGAGTAGTCCTGTACGCGGTAGAACATATCGTGCCGCAGATTCCGTGCAAAACCGGCAGAGGAAAATGCCGCAAAATGCCCCGCCAGTGCCCCGAAAATCAGGGAGAGCACGCAGCACACCAGCAAGATCCAGCCATAGTGCATCACCGCGTCAATGCCGCCGCTGCCGTCAATGCCGTCGTCGATCAGCTTCGCCATGAGAATGGGAATCACCACTTCCATGACGACTTCCAGCACCACAAACAGCGGTGACAGCAGGGAAAACAATTTGAATTCCCGAATCGACTGCATCAATTTTCGAATCATTCGCAATCTCCTCCTTTACAGATAGAAATGCCCTGCTTTGCAAGGTCTTCCCGCAGATTTTCCTGCATTTTCTTTGCCACGCGGAGAAAGACTTCCTGCTCCTCCTCTGAGATTCCACGGGCAAGATTTGATTCAAACGCCAGAATGTCCGCTTCGATCTGCCGGTGCAGATCCCTGGCTTTCTGTGTCAGCACGATTCGCTTGAGCCGTGCGTCCTGTGCCACGCTCTCCCGCCGGATCAGCCCGTTTTTCTCCATCAGTTGCAGCGTTACCGTCACCGAGGAACGGCTAATGGAAAACGCCTTTTCAATGTCCCGCTGGAACACGTCCCGTTCCTGATTTTCGTACAGATAGCGAAGCAGATACCCGTGCATGCCGGTCTGCCGGTCTGCGTCCTGATGTGCCGCAGAGTACCCCCGCTGCCGTGCCATCAGCTTTTCCAGCCGGTGCACCTCTAATCCTAAATGCCGCATCTTACACCTCCTGAATTGTTTATCAAAAAACAGTTTAATGATAGACTGTTTAGCTTGGAACTATTTTAGCACATTCCCCGAAAATGTCAAGAGGGATTTTGAGAAGTTTACATTTTTGCCAAACTTCCGCCCATTTGACAAAAACGCATAAAACTGGTATACTATTACTATTGCTATTACTATTAAGGTATCTTGAGAAAAGGAGGCATTCCTTTGCAAAAATATCGGTATTACCTGCCGCCCCAGTCGAAACTGCCTTTCGCTGCCGGCATTCTCTCCGGACTGCTCTGTCTGGACAACATCTATACGCTGATTTCCATGCCCCACTACACCCAGTACTGGGACTACTGGGCAACACTGGCTGCAGCACTGCTGCTGTGTGTGTTCTGCTTCCTGTTCCGGCAGCGTCGCACAGAACTGACACTGATTCCGGCGGCAATTCTGGCACTGATCGCCTGCATCACCCCCAACCTCGTTCACTGGCTGGAGGTGGGCATGTTCTTTCTGCTGCTGCTGCTCTGGCTGCTGCGGCTGCCCAAATGGGTGGGAACACTCTGCCGGCTGGCTGGCATTGTCCTGACGGTCATCGGAAGCGGAGCGATTCTGGCTCCTATGGCAGAACGAATCTCTATGCTTTCCCGCACCGGACGTGCTACTGCGGAATTCGTTGTGCCCTTTGTCATTCGCAGTCTGGGCGGCGAACTGCTGATCCTGCTGACGTTTCTGCTGTTGATTTTCGCTATGCGTCCTCATGTGCTGCCCCGCTGGACAGACGAAAACGACCTGTACGACCGCATCTGGGAATGACAGATATTCCCATGAAAAACAAAAACCGTACCTCCGGCACAGTCTGCCGAGGGTACGGTTTTTTATTGTTAAGGCAATACCGCACAAAGAGCGTCTGGCGACTTTGTGCGGTATTGCCTTAATCTGTTTTGCCTTTACGCAACGGAATTGACGAACATATCATAGATGCAGCGAATTGCCTGCTCGAAATCGGTTTCCTTTACGGCAACGATTACGTTCAGCTCGCTGGAGCCCTGATCGATCATGCGAACGTTGATGTGTGCGTGTGCCAGTGCGGCAAAGATTCTCGCAGCCACACCGCGGGTACGGCACATGCCGCGACCCACTACGGCAATCAGAGCGATGCCGTCTTCGGTTTCGATGCTGTCCGGCTGTACTGCCTTGATGATCTCAGTGCGGATTTCTTCTTCCAGACCGTTCAGGTGAGCCGAATCCACGATAACGGTCATGGAGTCGATGCTGGACGGCATATGTTCCAGCGGAATCTGGTGTTCCGACAGAACATTCAGCACGTCGCGGCAGAAGCCGATCTGGCTGTTCATCAGGTCCTTGTGGATATTGATCGAAGTGAAGTCCTTCTTGCCGGCGATACCGGTAATGGTATATGCAGACAGTTCCTCATCAGTGCTGTCCGGAACGATCATTGTGCCCGGTTCTTCCGGAGCGTTGGTGTTGCGGATATTGATCGGAATGCCTGCGGAACGTACCGGAAAGATCGCTGCTTCATGCAGTACCGATGCACCCATATAGGACAGCTCCCGCAGTTCAGTATAGGTGATCGTGCGAATCACTGCCGGATCGTCCACAATGCGGGGGTCTGCCACCAAGAAACCGGAAACGTCTGTCCAGTTCTCGTACAGCGAAGCCTTTACCGCACCGGCTACGATAGAACCGGTCACGTCGCTGCCGCCGCGGGAGAACGTCTTGACATAGCCGTCTGCTCCGCAGCCATAGAAGCCCGGAACTACAGCATGTTCCAGTGTGCTGAGGCGTTCCCGCAGAACGGATTCAGTCTTTTCATCGTTCAGGCTGCCGTCCGGCTGGAAAAAGATCACTTCAGCAGCATCTACAAAGGGGAAGCCCAGATAGGCAGCAATGACTTTCCCGTTCAGGTATTCGCCGCGGCTTGCGGCATAGTCCTTGCCGGCACGCTTCTTGAAGTTTGCTGCGATTTCCTCGAACTCATCGTCCAGAGAAAAGGTCATGCCCAGACCGGTGATAATATCGTTATACCGTTCCCGAATTGCCTGCAGGGCATCGGAGAAATCCAGTCCCTGTTCTGCCAGATCATAGCAGGTGTACAGCATATCGGTCACCTTGATGTCCTTGGAGAACCGCTTGCCGGGGGCAGACGGTACCACATACCGCCGCTGCGGATCTGCCTTGATGATTGCTGCTGCCTTCTGAATCTGCTTTGCGTCCGCCAGACTGCTGCCGCCGAACTTTACTACTTTCGTTGCCATATGTTTCACTCTGAAAGAAAACCCGAAGATCTCCTTTCAACTCCTTATCTGCATTTATTTGCGGTCAATCTCAAAAACCGCCGGATTGCACTGCATTCGCCTTATACTTTGCCTTATACAGTGTCACTATATTAGTATATTGGTTTTTCGACAAAAAATCAATAGGGAAATGCGACAAATTTTCCTTGTTTTATTTTGTGTTTTTGGTAAATACGCTTGTATTTATAGGACGGACAAATCTTTCTTCCTGTGGTATCGTTCACATAACGGCGATTTCCATAAATACGACGTACACAACTTGTGCAGATTGTATATTTCATTCTATGAAAACTGGGAATAATCCAAATTCATAGGTTTTGTATTATTGATTCAGTCCAAATAAATATTGGACGTACCAATTCCACTTGTGGTATACTAAGTGAGGCGAATGACAATACCATTCGTCCGCACAACGACACGATCCTACAAACATCAAGAAAAATGGAGGACAACATCATGGGTGGAATTCTGGAAACGGCAATGCTGATCTGCTTCGGCTGTTCATGGCCGATCAATCTGGTGAAAAATTACAAGTGCCGCAGTGCCAAAGGCATGAGCCTGCCCTTTATTCTCCTGCTGATCGTCGGCTATGTGGCAGGCATCTGTGCCAAGTTCATCATCGGTGTCAACGTACACAACGCCTATGTGTTAGTCGTATACCTGCTGAATCTGGCAATGGTGACAGCGAACCTGTTCGTCTATTTCCGGAACCGCGGACTGGACCGCAAGGCAGAACTCTGCGTGGAACTGGACGCGGACGATCCGGCAATGGAACTGGTAGCAGCTTCTGTTGCAGACAAGGTACAGCAGCGTTCTAAGAGCCGCGGTGCTGTCCTCCGCCCCAAGGCTGCCGGCAATGCCGGATTTATCGACTATATCCAGTGGGGCAAGACCTTTGAAGAATGACAATCCTCTCCCCTGAACGGCAGTGCTGCCTACCTCTTTCCGGCAGTGCTGTTCACAAGGCATGGATTCTGCAAAACGTGTGTGCTTATCTTCAGGCATCCTTGCAGAAACATGCCCTACATATAATCCCACAGAACAAGGACTGGGCTGTATTTTTTACAGCATGGTCCTTGTTCTGTTTTCCATGGAATCTGTTGTATTCTTTGTACATAAAATTGTATCATTTGTGCATTGACATCGTTATTTCGAACAGCTATAATAAAGGTATGCTGTAAAGGAAGCACTGAATAAAGCTTGTGCGTAAGATGCGTCGTCAGATTTTTCGGCAGATTGCCTAGAAATTCCGCAGGCATACTTGATGTATGGCAAGGGATTTCTGGGCAATATGACGGAAAATCTGCACGCAGATTGCGTGCAAAGCCGTCAGGCGGGCTTTATGCAGTGTTTCCTAAATCCTTTACAGCAGAGAATGTATAAAAAGACCTGCCGAACAGTCGGCAGGCAAATATCACACGAGGTGAATGTTTATGAAGAAACACAAACTCACAGCATGGCTCGCAGCTGCCGCAGCGGGGCTGTCCATGCTGGGCGGCACACTCCCGCAGGCAGCCGTGACTGCATCTGCCGCCGGCAACTGCCAGATGGAATATCTGGACCGCGGCATTTCCGCCATCAACACCGGTTCCGGCATGCTGGTCAGCTGGCGGTTTCTCGCCAACGATTCGGACAGTGCCGTGTTCCAGCTGTACCGGAACAACACGCTGATCTACACCAGCAACGCCGGAGAATCCACCTGTTATCTGGACGGCAGCGGCAAGAGCACCGACCAGTATCGGGTGGACACTGTGGAAAACGGCAAAGTAGTTTCCACTTCCAACTGTACCATGATCTCCAATCAGAATTACTTTCAGATCAATCTGGATCCGCCCACCGGCAGCGGCTGCACCTACTCCCCCAATGACTGTTCCGTCGGCGATGTAGACGGGGACGGCGTGTACGAGATTTTCATGAAATGGGACCCGTCCAACTCCAAGGACAATTCCCAGAAAGGCAAGACGGGAAACGTCTTTATTGACTGCTACCGACTGGACGGCACGCGGCTGTGGCGAATCGACCTAGGCAAGAACATTCGTGCCGGTGCTCACTACACGCAGTTTTTCGTGGCAGACTTCGACTGTGACGGCAAGGCAGAAATGACCTGCAAAACTGCTGACGGCACTGTGGACGGCAAGGGCAAGGTCATCGGCGACGCCTCCAAGGATTACCGCAACTCCAACGGCTATGTTCTCTCCGGTCCGGAGTACTACACCCTGTTCGACGGCAGCACCGGTGCAGCACTGGACACCGTGAACTATGAACCGTCCCGCGGCACAGTTTCCAAGTGGGGTGACAGCTACGGCAACCGTGTCGACCGCTTCTGGGGCACCGTGGCATATCTGGACGGCAGCAAGCCCAGTGTTGTCACCGGACGAGGCTATTACACCCGCATGACAGCCACGGCATATGACGTGATCAACAAAAAACTGGTGAAACGCTGGGCGTTTGACACCGGAAACGACAAGAGCGTTGCCGGCTACGGCGACGGCAACCACAACAGCATGGCTGCCGATGTGGACGGCGACGGCAAGCAGGAGATCATCACCGGCTCCACCTGTATCGACGACAACGGCAAGGTGCTGTGGTGTCTGAACAAGGGACACGGCGATGCCATGCATCTGGGCGATCTTCTCCCCGACCGCAAGGGGCTGGAACTGTGGATCTGCCACGAAGACAAACCCTACGGCGTTTCGCTGGTAGACGCTTCCAACGGCAAGATCCTCTTCCACAAGGACGGTTCCGGCGACACCGGACGATGCTGTGCGGACAATGTCTGGACAGGCAACAAGGGAGCCGAGTTCTGGGGACTGGGGAACGATGTCTTTGACGGCAGCGGCAACACTCTCAGCTGCCGCAGACCGGCAGTCAACTTTTTGTCCTACTGGGACGGCGATCTGGAACGGGAGATTCTGGACGGCTACACCGACTCCCCTGCCACCATTTCCAAAATGGGAGCAAACGGCAAGCTGACCACCCTGCTCACCACAGACGGCTATTACACCTGCAACACCACCAAGGGAACGCCCTGTCTGTCCGCCGACATCTTCGGCGACTGGCGGGAAGAACTGATCGTCCGCGGAGCAGACAGCAAATCCATTCGCATTTACTGCACGCCCTACGACACGGACTACCGCATCACAACTCTGATGCATGATCCCCAGTATCGGGTACAGGTTTCGGCACAGCAAACTGCCTATAACCAGCCGCCCCATGCCAGCTTCTCCCTCGGCTCCGACCAGCCCCTGCCGGCACGTCCCAGCGTCACTGTGCTGGGACAGACTACTCCAACGCCCACACCTACGCCAAACCCTGAACCGGTAACGCCCACTGCGGCAGTTCTGCCGGAAGGCTCTGTATTCATGCTGAAAAATGTAAACAGCGGACTGTATCTGGAAGTTGCCAACGGCAGTGCAGAAGCCGGTGCCAATCTCCAGCAGTGGGGTGCGGACAGTGCCGCCGCCCACAACACATGGCGGGCGATTTCCGCCGGTGACGGTTACTATTATCTGTACAGTCAGGTAGGCGATCAGATCACCTACCTCATGGACATCTCCGGCGGCAAGGCAGACAACGGCACCAACGCTGCCCTTTGGACCAAGAGCAGCCGCGAACAGGCACAACAGTTCCTGTTCGCTCTGAACGAGGACGGCTCCTACACCATTTACACCAAGGCCTCTAATCTGAAAAGCTGTATAGAGGTAGAAAATGCCAGCAAATCCAGCGGAGCAAATGTCCAGCAGTACGAGAGCAACGGCAACGCCTGCCAGCACTGGATTCTGGAAGAAACCACCGCTGCCGGTGTGAAGCTGGACACCAGTCAGGTATACCAGTTCCAGAACGCCAACAGTGCACTGTATCTGGAAGTCAAAGATGCCAGTGCAGAAGCCGGTGCCAATGTGCAGCAGTGGGGTGCCAACGGCAACGACTGCCAGAACTGGACACTGAAAGAATTTGGTGACGGCTACTATTATATCCTGTCCCGACTGGGCGACGGAAAGACCTATTATCTGGACGTTGCCGAGGGCAAGGGCGACGACGGCACCAACATTCAGATCTTCACCAACACCAAAACTTCCGCACAGCTGTTCAAGTTTATCCCCAATCCCGACGGCACCTATTATATTGTGACACGTGCTTCCAAGGATAAGGGAGCCTTAGGCATTGCTGCCGCCTCCAAGGAACAGGGAGCAAACGTGCTCCAGTGGACCAAAAACGGCAGCATGGATCAGATGTGGAATATTACCGCTATCGGAGCCATTCCCACACCGGTGACCACTACGGAACCGCCGGTGGTGACTACCGAAGCACCCACGGAAACTACTACCGCTGCTCCGGTGCTGACTACCGAAGCACCCATAGAAACCACTACCGCTGCTCCGGTGCTGACTACCGAAGCACCCACGGAAACCACTACCGCGGTTCCGGTAATGACTACCGAAGCACCCGCAGAAACCACTACCGCAGCTCTGGTGCCGACTACCGAAACACCCACAGAAACCACTACCGCTGCTCCGGCAACCACAGTCACAACGGCAGCCACAAAGGCAACTACCAAGGCAACCACCACGAAAAAGACTTCAGAAGTACCGAGTTCCACGGTTCTGTACGGTGACACCAATCTGGACGGCAGAGTGGACATCACTGATGCAGTACTGCTGAACAAGGCAGTCGCCAATGCAGTTACACTGTCCAGTGCTGCCCGCCAGAACAGCGACTGCAGGCAGGACGGCGAACTTACAAGCGATGATGCTGTAGTACTGATGCAGTTCTTAGTCCATATTGTCACTAACCTGCCGCAGTAAACGGCGATAGCTTAAGGCAATACCGTACAAAGAGCGTCTGGCGACTTTGCACGCAATCTGCGTGCGGTGTTGCCTTGAACAAAAAAATCAACCCGTTTCCGGATTTTTCCGGAGGCGGGTTGTCTTTTTTGCAAGATTTTCCGCATTCCCGCATAGAGTATAGAGGTACGCAGAAAGTGATCGAAACGGAGGTTTTTTCTATGTGCGGAATTACCGGCATGGTACATCTGGAACAAGACCTGCGGCAGCAGGAACTGCTGCTGCGGAAAATGCAGCGAACACTGCAACGCCGCGGCCCCGACCAAGAGGGCATTTTTCTCTCGCCCCAGTGTGCTATGGCACACACACGGCTGGCGGTCATTGACGTGGAAAAGGGCAGGCAGCCTATGGAAGTCACTGCCGGCGGAGAAACCTATACCATTGTCTACAATGGCGAGCTGTACAACACCGCCGAACTGCGGACACAGCTGGAACAGGAGGGCACAGTATTTCAGACACACTGCGACACGGAAGTGCTTCTGCAATCTTATGTGCACTGGGGCCCCCGCTGTGTGGAACAGTGTAACGGCATTTTTGCCTTTGCCGTCTGGGAGCACAGTGCCCGCCGACTGTTTCTGGCACGGGACCGCATCGGCGTAAAGCCGCTGTTTTACGCGGAGATCCCCAACGGCTTCGTCTTTGGCTCCGAGATCAAGGCACTGCTCCAGCACCCCGATGTGCCCCACGAGATCGACAAGACCGGCATTGCAGAACTGCTGCTTATGGGGCCGGGGCGGACTGCCGGCGGCGGCGTGTTCCGCACCATACGGGAGGTGAAGCCGGCACACTGCGGCTACTACATGCAGGGGCAGCTGCATCTCCACCCCTACTGGGAACTGCACGCCGCAGAACATACGGAGAACTTTGCCGACACCGCCGCCCATGTGCGGGAACTGGTGACGGATGCCGTCCGGCGGCAGATGATCTCCGATGTGCCCATTGGAACATTCCTGTCCGGCGGACTGGATTCCAGCCTGCTCTCCTCGCTGGCAAATCAGGTCATGCAGGAACAGGGCAGGGAACTCCACACCTTTTCCGTGGACTATCGGGACAACGACCGCTACTTTCAGAAAAGCCACTTCCAGCCCACCAGCGATCCCACCTATATCCGTGCTATGGAACGCTATCTGGGCTGCCGGCATCACTGGACGGTGCTGGACACACCGGCTCTGGCGGAAGCACTCTATGCCGCCGTAGATGCCCGCGACCTCCCCGGCATGGTAGACGTGGACAGTTCCCTGCTGCTGTTCTGTCGGGAGATCCGGCAGGAAGTCACAGTGGCTCTGTCCGGTGAATGTGCCGACGAATTGTTCGGCGGATACCCGTGGTATCGGGACGCAGACATTCGCCGCATCAATGGGTTCCCGTGGGCACAGAGCACTGCCTACCGGACACAGTTTCTCCTGCCGGAAATTGCGGCGGAGATCGATGCACAGGCATACGTGCAGAGTGCCTATGCCCGCACGGTGGCTGCCGCGGAACAGCTGCCGGACGATTCCCCGCTGGAATCCCGCATGCGGGAAATGATGAAGCTGAATCTGGATTGGTTCATGCAGACGCTGTTAGACCGGAAAGACCGCATGAGCATGTACAACGCTCTGGAAGTCCGTGTGCCGTTCTGCGATTACCGCATTGCGGAGTATCTCTACAATGTTCCGTGGGAGTACAAGGACTGGAACGGCTACGAAAAGGGACTGCTGCGGACGGCAATGCAGGACGTTCTGCCGCCGGAAGTGCTCTGGCGGAAAAAGAGCCCCTATCCCAAGACCCACAACCCCAGCTATTTGCAGGCGGTTTCAGAAATGCTCCGGCATGTGGTGGCAGATCCGCTTTCGCCGGTGCTGCAAATCGTGCGGAAGGAAATGCTGGAACGACTGCTGGAAAGCGAGGAATCCGTGCAGTGGTACGGACAGCTGATGACACGTCCACAAATTATGGCGTACTTCGTCCAGATGAACTACTGGCTGGAAAAATATCAGGTAAAAGTGGTACTGTAAGACAGCACCCGTCGGCATGCCGGCGGGTGTTTTTTCGTGGCTTTCACTTGACAATCCCCAGCATTGTTTGCTATAATGAAACCAATGCGAAAAAATTTCGCAAAGCAACACCGCACAAAGCTTGTGCGTAAGCTGCATCGTCAGATTGCATGCAAAGCCGTCAGGCGGGCTTTGTGCGGGGTTGCCGTAATTTTTTGGAGGCATAAACAATGAAACAAATCACCAGTTTTACGATCAATCACGACTATTTGAAACCCGGTATGTACATTTCCCGCGTGGACGGCGATGTCATCACCTATGATCTGCGAATGAAGCTCCCCAACAATCCGGCAGGCGACTATCTGGAGGACAACGCCCTGCACACATTTGAGCACCTGTTCGCCACCTATGTCCGGAACACCCCGCTGTCTGACGGCGTGGTCTATGTGGGACCCATGGGCTGCCGCACCGGCTTCTATTTCCTCACCCGCAATACCGTTTCCGGTGCCGATGCCATTCGGCTGGTGCAGGAAACTTTACAGTATGTACTGGACTTCACCGGCGAGATCCCCGGCGGCAAGCGGCAGGAATGCGGCAACTATCTGGCTCACGATCTGGAGGGTGCCAAGGCAATGGCTCGGGAGTATCAGCCCATTCTGACAAACTGGACTCCGCAGCAGCTGAACTATCCCGCAGAGGTGCTTACAGGAACAGCTTCCGTCTGAAAAGAAGGGGTTATCTATGACCATATCAAAATATCTGCAAAAAAACGCAGCAGAACAGGATACCGCATCAAATACAACCCTTTCGCCGAACGAGCCGACAGAATCCAACAGTTCTTCCTTATCTGAGCCAAAACCGTCTGTGGTCACTGCTGAACAAACGCCAGAGAACAAGCCCCAAAAACCTTTGGGGAAACTGCTCTGGGAAAGCTTCTGCATCATACTTCCGCCAGTGCTGCTACTGACTGCGGTAGGCGTGGTGGCATACTATATTCTCTGTCCGTCAAAAGGCGAATTTCATGCAGACTGCACTGATACGCTCTACTGGGCAAAAGCGACTTATGACAGCGGAAAACTGATCAACCCAGACTTTTCCTATGCTTGTCTGCTGCCATTTGGCGGCAGCCTGTTGATGTTGTTGTTCCTGCCGCTTTTCGGTTTTTCCATGACAACCAATATGATGGGAATGCTGGTCTTTTTCCTTCTGTTCACAACATCATTGTGTTGGATGCTTCGGCAAATGCACTGGGATTCCCGATGGAACTGCATCACAGCGGCGGCATTCCTCATGCTTCTCAGTGCCAGCAAAAAACTGCGGGAAATCTTCTGGGGGCATACCATTTATTATAGTTTAGGAATCTTATTCCTGTTCTTCGGACTGGCACTGCTGTTCCGGCTGCAAAATCTGTCGGCAATACGTCAGACGCGAGAGGTCCGCATGCATACGATCCTGACCTTTATCGCACTGTTCCTGTTTTTCATCCTTTGCTGCACCGACCAGATCACGGCGATCACGATCTTTGCACTGCCTGTTCTGGCTGGTCTGTTTCTGGAACGGGTGCTGGATCGAAAAACACCACTGCTGCACCAAAAGAATACTCGTGTACTGCTGCTGTTGCTTTCTCTGGGAATCGCAATCATTGCCGGCATGAAATTGGGAAATCTCTGGGCAAACGGCGTTGTAGGTGCATATGCAGATAATTATTCCAACTGGACTGCTCAGGAAACTTGGACGGAGCACTTTCAAAAACTGCCCTTGGCATGGATGACACTGCTGGGACTGGAGGACATTCCTGACAAAAAACTAATGTCCGGAGAAAGTATCATGAACCTGATCCGTATCATCACCGCACTGATTCTGGCAGTGCTGCCTGTTGCAGCGACCTGCTGTTACGCCAAGTATCGGGGACAGTCCGGCAGACAGATGCGTATTTTACTCTGGGCACACTGGACAGTCACCGGATTGATTCTCGTGGGCTATCTCTGCGGTGCACTTTCTGCGGCAAACTGGCGGCTCAGTCCAATCGTCTGCACGGCTTTCATTGTATCTATGGCATTCCTACGCTGGGCAATTGCCAAACAGAAAACTATGCAGCGTGCGGCGGGCGTTCTCTGCGTGCCGCTGGCATGTTTCTGCCTGTTAAGTGCCTGCAATGTCCTGTTGCTGCCCACCAATGCGGAGGAAGTCAACGTACAGTACCAGCTGACCAATATGCTGGAGAAACAAGGACTGACCTATGGATATGCCACCTTCTGGCATGCCAATGCAATCACAGTGATCTCCGGCGAAAAACTAAAAGTACGCAATGTCAGCGTAAATGAGAATGGCGTACAAAAGGCGACCTATCAGACTGATTCTAGGTGGTATGAAGATCAGCCGGAACAGAAAAACTATTTCCTGCTGCTGAACAACGCCGAATATCAGAAACTTGACGAAAGAAAAGATCCGCTGCTGAATCAGGCAGAACGTTCATTTGTCCTGACAGACAGCAACGGCACAACATATCAGGTACTGGTGTTTGCAAAAAATATTTTCTAAGGCAATACTGAATAAAGCTTGTTCCGCAGCATTCCCCAATTCTCATGAAATTATCACAAAGTGTGCCCGCATTTTACAAAAAGATGTGGTATGCTATTGTCATCATGAAAAGACAGCCGGAATCTGTTTTCCAAGATTTCGGCAGATTCCCCGCCGTGTCTTTCAGCATACGGCACAGAGAGGAGTATGTATATGGAAGAATCCAAAAAGCCCAAAAAATCATGGATCTCATACTGGCTGATCGCGTTATGTGTGTTCATGCTGCTTCAGGCGTTTGTGTTCCCGAATCTGTTCAAGGGACGCGTCAAGGAAGTCGGCTACGACACATTCATCAGCATGACAGAGAACAAGGAAATCGGCTCTGTCAAGATTGAAAGCAGTCAGATCACATTTACTGACAAGGACGAAAAGCAGGTATACCAGACCGGCACCCTGAACGATCCGGAACTCATCGACCGGCTGTATGCCTCCGGTGCAAAATTTGAATCGGAAATCGACAGCGGCACCAGTCCCCTACTGTACATCCTGATCACCTGCGTGCTGCCCATTGCCCTGATGCTGCTGGTGTTCCACTTCTTCAACAAGAAAATGGCACAGCGTATGGGCGGCGACAGCTCCATGATGTTCGGCATGGGCAAGAGCAATGCCAAGGTCTACGTCAAGTCCACCACCGGTATCAAGTTCAAGGACGTTGCCGGCGAGGAAGAAGCCAAGGAACTGCTGGCGGAGATCGTGGACTATCTCCACAAGCCGGAGCGTTACAAGGAGATCGGTGCTTCCATGCCCAAGGGTGCCCTGTTGGTGGGACCTCCTGGAACTGGTAAAACACTGCTGGCGAAAGCCGTTGCCGGCGAAGCCAACGTCCCGTTCTTCTCCATTTCCGGTTCGGAATTCGTGGAAATGTTCGTGGGCATGGGTGCCGCAAAGGTGCGTGACCTGTTCAAGCAGGCAAACGAAAAGGCTCCCTGTATCGTCTTTATCGATGAGATCGATACCATTGGTAAAAAGCGTGACGGCGGACAGTACGGCGGCAACGACGAACGGGAACAGACCCTGAACCAGCTGCTGACCGAAATGGACGGCTTCGACGGTTCCAAGGGCGTTGTCATTCTGGCGGCGACCAACCGTCCGGAATCCCTTGATCCTGCCCTGCTCCGTCCGGGACGGTTCGATCGCCGGATTCCGGTGGAACTGCCGGATCTACAGGGACGTATCGACATTCTGAAGGTCCACGCCCAGAAAATCAAGCTGGCAGGAAATGTGGATTTCTCCGCCATTGCCCGCACAGCTGCCGGTGCTTCCGGTGCAGAGTTGGCAAACATCATCAACGAGGCTGCCCTCCGTGCCGTTCGTCTGGGACGCTCCTGTGCCACACAGGAAGATCTCATGGAGAGCGTGGAAGTCGTCATTGCCGGCTATCAGAAGAAAAACCGCGTGCTGTCCAATAAGGAAAAGCTAACGGTTTCCTATCACGAAGTGGGACACGCTCTGGTGGCTGCCCTCCAGTCCCAGTCTGCTCCGGTGCAGAAGATCACCATTATCCCCCGCACTTCCGGTGCACTGGGATACACCATGCAGGTGGACGAGGGCGAACATTACCTCATGACCAAAACCGAAATGGAAAACAAGATCGCAACGCTTACCGGCGGACGTGCCGCAGAGGAACTGATCTTCCACGAGATCACCACCGGTGCTTCCAACGATATTGAACAGGCAACCAAGCTGGCACGCTCTATGGTGAGCCGGTTCGGTATGAGCAGCGAGTTTGGCATGGTGGCAATGGAAACCGTCCAGAGCCAGTACCTCGGCGGTGATGCCAGCCTGACCTGCTCCATGGAAACCCAGACCAAGATCGACAAGAAGGTCACAGAGATCATTCAGACACAGTACGACAAGGCAATGCAGCTGTTACAGACAAACCAGCCGAAGCTGCACGAGATCGCGAAGTATCTGTATGAACACGAAACGATCACCGGCGAAGAATTCATGCAAATTCTCAACCGCCCGATGATCGAACAACAGTAACTGAAAATTTCCGAAAAGCAAACGCCCTGCAACAATTGAACTGTTGCAGGGCGTTTTTGTTGCCTTTATTTGTTGCCTTTAAGAAAGGTCTGGCTCCGGCAGTATGTTGATCAGATGTACCAGAAACCGCATCAGAGAAACGGCATCATTGCTGCCCACTTCGCCGTCACTGTCGCAGTCGGCATTTTTCTTTGCCATGCTGTCCAGTGAAACGGCTAAAGTCAACTCATACGCAAAAAAGCTGTCACATGATTCTTTGCATGTGACAGCCTTTTATAACAACAATTGTTTACGCTTCTGTAGGTGCAGAAGAATCTCCATTTTCCGTGGGCTTTTCTTCTGTCGGTTCTGCTTCTGTTGCAGAGGTTTCCGGTTCTGCCGGTGTTTCCTCAAACTGGGAGGAATCCATTTTGCCCTGCATCAATGTTTCGAAGTCGTCCTTCTCGATCTTCTCGTGGATCATCAGATACTTCGCCAGCAGTTCCAGCTGATCCATGTGCATTTGCAGGATCGCTGTTGCCTTGTCGTATGCCTTTTCCACGATGTTCCGTACTTCGTCATCGATCTCACCGGCAACGCGGTCGGAGTAATCGCGGGACGAGCCCAGATCTCTGCCGAGGAAAACCTCGTTCTGGTCATTGCCATAGACGATCGGTCCCAGCTTTTCGCTGAAGCCGTAACGAGTCACCATGCTCCGTGCGGTAGAAGTGGCACGTTCCAGGTCGTTGGAGGCACCGGTGGAGATGTCGTCCAGCACCAGCTGTTCTGCCACACGTCCGCCCAGCAGCGTGATGATGTTTTCTTCCATTTCCTTTTTGGAAACGAAGCTTTTGTCCTGCTCCGGCAGGGACATGGTATAGCCGCCAGCCATACCTCTGGGGATAATGGACACCTGATGCACCTTATCCTGATGATCGCAGTAATAGGTGCAGACTGCATGCCCTGCCTCGTGGAATGCGGTCAGCCGCTTTTCCTTGGGCGTTACCTTATGGGACTTCTTTTCCGGTCCGGCGATCACCTTAATGGTCGCCTCCTGAATTTCGTCCATGGTGATTGCCTTTTTATTTTTCCGTGCAGCAAGCAGGCAGGCTTCATTCACCAGATTTTCCAGATCAGCACCGGTAAATCCCACGGTAGACTTGGCAATGGTAGTCAGGTCTACGTCCGGTCCGATGCTCTTGCTCTTGGTGTGTACTTTCAGGATCTGTTCCCGACCCTTAACGTCCGGATAGCCGACCACGATCTGACGGTCAAACCGTCCCGGACGCAGCAGAGCCGGATCCAGAATATCCCGCCGGTTGGTGGCAGCAATGACAATGACGTTGTCCTTGCCGGTAAAGCCGTCCATTTCCACCAGCAGCTGGTTCAGTGTCTGTTCCCGTTCATCGTGTCCGCCGCCGATGCCGGTGCCGCGGTGGCGGCCGACTGCGTCAATTTCATCGATAAAGATGATAGACGGAGCGTTTTTCTTCGCCTGATCGAACAGGTCACGGACACGGGACGCACCGACACCCACAAACATTTCCACGAAATCCGAACCGGAAATGGAGAAGAACGGGCAGCCGGCTTCTCCTGCAACAGCTCTCGCCAGCAGAGTCTTACCGGTTCCGGGAGGTCCCATGAGCAGTACGCCCTTGGGGATACGGGCACCCAGTTCCGCATACTTCCGCGGATTTTTCAGGAAGTCTACGATTTCTTCCAGTTCATGCTTTTCCTCATCGGCACCTGCCACATCGGCAAAGGTTGCCTTGCGGGTGTTCGCCTGATTCTTGATGTTTGCCTTGCCGAAGGTGGTGTACTTGCCGCCGCCGTTTGCCTGCCGCATCATGAACACGAACAGGAAGATCATCAGCCCCAGCAGCACCAGTGTGGGAATCAGTGTCAGCAGCCACGAAGTATCCCGAATCTTATAATAGTCCACCTGCAGCGGAGCATCGGGGTGTTTCTGGTTATAGCTGGTGCGATAGTCCTTCGTATCATCACGGAATACCGATACATTGGGCACATCATAGGTCAGCTTATCCCCGTCGTCCAGCGTCAGCTTCAGTTCGCCGGAGCCCAGATCCAAGGTGTACGCAGTGACTTCATAATTATCGAAGTACTTCATAATGTCGGAATATTTGGTTTCTTTGCCGCCGGTTTTCAGCCCGTTCAGCAGGAAAACCAGTGCCACGATCAATACCACGACAACGAGCAGATACGCTCCGATCCCACGGCCTTTCTTTGGTGTCAAATTACATTCACTCCATTCTGTTGAAAAGAAAACCGGCAGGCAGCATTGCTGCCAGTTCTCTCTATATCATTGCGAGGGAACTGCTGCATCAAGTTTACACCATTTCCCGAGAATTTCCAGCACCAGCAGCCGTCTGGTTTCTCCGTCCGGACAAACTCTTGCGGCACAGCCCACGCCCTCGGCGAAAATCACCCCGTCTGCATCTGCCAGCACATGAGCCGTGCGACGGCGTTCCGGCGGAAGATTCGCCTGTATCAGTTTTTTCAGAGCAGAGGTAAACCCTCTGCCGGAAAGCTGCATGCGGTCGCCGGACTGTCTGGGACGCAGGAAGATTTCACCTTTTATTTTATCATAATCCAGACACGCATTTGCAAATTTTTTATGAATATTTGCAACATTTTCCGCAGGCGACACTGTTTCCAGTCGGGCATGCAACACAAAACCTGAAAAAAGCCGGTTTTCCCCCATTTGCAGAGGGATCGCTTCCGGCAAAGGCTCCGGCAGCTGCACCGTTTCTATGGTCAGTGTGCCCGACTTTCCCACAGCATAAACAGCACCAGACAAATTCCACCTGCCGCCCTGCCGTGCCAGTGCCGCCAGACGTTCCAGCAGCGGGGCTTCACAGGAGATCCCCGCCTCCTCCAGCAGCATGGCAATACACCGGAACTGCAACGCCTCGTGAAGCGTTTCCAAGCCGGAAAGGGTATTCTTTCCAGTATGGCATTTGGCATAAGCTGCCTGTGCCTGCTGGTGCAGGAAATCGTCCTCCCGCCGCAGGCTCCGCAGGGTATAGGAAACCGTGCGTTCTACAGAAGGGTTCAGCTGTTCCAGTGCCGGAATCACCTGATGCCGGATCCGGTTGCGGGTGTAGGCATCGGTGAGGTTGGTGCTGTCGGTGACATAGGTCTGCCCCAGTGATTCCAGATACTGTTCCACCTGCCGCCGTGTCACCCGCAGCAGCGGACGGAGAAACCGCCCGTTTTTCGGCGGAATTGCCGTCAGTCCATGCAGGCTTGCTCCCCGCACCAGCCGGTGCACTGCCGTTTCCAGATTGTCCGAGGCGGTGTGTGCCGTGGCGATCCAGTCCGCCTGCACCTGTGCAAAAGCAGCATACCGGCATTCCCTTGCCGCCAGTTCCTCGGAGCAGTGCTCCTTTACTGCCCTTGCTGCCGGATTCACATCATAGACCGCCAGCCGCACGCCCAGCCCTGCACAAAGCTGCTGACAGAATGCTCTGTCCCGTTCGCTTTCGGCTCCGCGGAGGTGGTGATTGACATGCACCGCCGTAATTGTAATACCCAGCACCGGACGCAGTTCCAGCAGGCAGCGGAGCAGACACACGCTGTCCGCCCCGCCGGAAAGGGCACAGCAGACAGTCTGTTCTGGTTCCAGACAGTGCAGTTCCCGCAGTTGCTCCAGTACTGCACGGGAAACAGCATCAGCCCTCATCACGCATTTCCGCATTGGAGAAGCGAGTGAACTGACCGTCCCACATCAGCTTAACGGTGCCGGTTTCGCCGTGACGGTTCTTTGCCACGATGCACTCGGAAATGTTCGGCGTGGGGCTGTCCTTATTATAGTAAGCATCCCGATAGAGAAACATTACAATGTCCGCGTCCTGCTCGATAGAACCGGATTCACGGAGGTCAGACAGCATCGGTCGCTTGTCGTTACGTCCTTCCGGACCACGGGACAGCTGGGACAGAACAATAATGGGAATATCCAGTTCTTTCGCCATGATTTTCAGCTGACGCGTCAGTTCCGAAACCACCAGTACACGGTTGTCGGTTTTCAGGGTAGAACCCATCAGCTGGAGATAGTCAATGACCACCAGTCCCAGATTCTTCATACGCCGCAGCTTCGCCTTGATCTGCTGCACGTTGATGCTGGCAGTATCGTCAATGTACATGGGCAGTCCGCTAAGAACGCCGGCACTGGTGGCAAGCCGCACCCAGTCCTCGTTGGTGAGAAAGCCGTTGCGAAGCTTCTGGGAGTCTACCAGTGCTTCCGAAGAAAGCATACGGGTGGCAAGCTGCTCCTTGGACATTTCCAGCGAAAAGATCGCCACTTCCTTGCCGCTGTGCCGTGCCACGTTGGTGGCAATGTTCAGGGCGAAAGAAGTTTTACCCATACCGGGGCGGGCAGCGATCAGCAGCAGATCCGACTTGTTCAGACCGGAAGTCACCGTATCCAGATAGGAAAATCCTGTTCTGGCACCTACATATTTTTCTTTGTCCGGCCCTGCAATTTTGCCCACATGGTCATAAGCTTCACAAATGGCATCGCCGATCTTGGTCAGCCCCTGCACGTCCTTGCCCTGCCGAATGTCATAAATCCGCTGTTCTGCCGCGTCCATGAGCATCTGGGCACTGCCCTCGCCGGACTGAATGTCCTGCAAAATGCCCCGTGCCGCATATGCCAGACAACGGATATAATATTTTTCCGTGACAATGGCACAGTAGCTCTCGATATTCGAGGTAGACGGCACACTGTTGATTAACGCCGCCAGATAGTTTCTGCCCTCTGCGGCGGTTTCGAACACCTTGCGTTGCACTGCCACATTGAGCACCGTCACCACGTCTGCTCTTTCACCGGAAGTGAACATTTGCAGAATGATCTGGAACAGTTCCTGATGCTGGGGATTGAAAAAGCATTCCGGACGAACGGTTTCCAATACTACCGGCAGTACATTCGGGTCTTGCAGAATGGCACCCAGCACGGTCTGTTCTGCTTCCAGACTAAAGGGCAGTTCTGCGGCTTCGTTGGAAGAATACACTGTATCTGCCATGAAAATCCCTCCTTGGAAAAATAATGCGGGACGAAAACCGTACCCGCATTGCTCTGTTGCTGATTGTTCTGTTTATTCCTCGACAACTTCTACAGTCACCTTGACAGAAATGCCGGTGTACAGGCGAATATCTGCCTCATAGCTGCCGAAATTTTTGATGTCCGATTTCAGACCGATCTTCTTCTTGTCGATTTTGCAGCCGAACTGTTTTTCAATGCACTCCGCGATCTGTGCCGCAGTAACTGCCCCGAACAGTCTGCCGCCGTTGCCAGCCTTTGCTCCGGCGTGAACGGTCTGTCCTTTCAGCTTGTCGGCGATTGCCTGTGCATTCTGCTTTTCCACGTCGATCTTGTGGGCTGCGGAGGACTGCTTTCCGGAAAGTTCCGACAGGTTCTGCGGTGTTGCTTCTACTGCCAGCCCCTTTTTCAGCAGCATGTTGCGGGCATAGCCGTCAGAAACGTTTTTCACTTCGCCCTTTTTTCCAGAGCCTTTTACGTCCTGCATAAAAATTACTTTCATGGTTCTCTCTCCTTTTCTTTACTTTAAGGAAATGCTTATCCGATTATGGAAACACGGAATAAAGCTTGTGCGTAAGATGCGTTGTCAGATTTTTCGGCAGATTGTACAGAAATTCCGCAGGCAGACTGTATGTCTGGCAAGGGATTTCTGGGCAATATGACGGAAAATCTGCACGCAGATTGCGTGCAAAGCCGTCAGGCGGGCTTTATGCAGTGTTTCCTTATGTTTCATTTTCCTGTGCTTCCAGAATCAGCAGCAGCTGTTCCTTTGCCTCCTGAATGGTACAGCCCTTCAGCTGCGTTGCCGCCATTGTCTGGTGACCGCCGCCGCCCAGCTGCTCCATGATGACCTGTACATTGACATTACCCATAGAGCGTGCGGAGATTCCCACGCCGGTTTCTTCCAGATACAGCACAAAGGAAGCTTCCACGCCCTGAATGCTCAGCAGTTCATCTGCCGCCTGTGCCGCCAGCACACGGGCATTTTTGTCCTGTAGCTTCACGGCAGAAATGGCGTTGTTCCGGTACAATTCCGCATGTGCCACGATCTGGGCACGCATGGAGTACATGGAAATCGTATTGGAGAACAGAGACTTGACCTGTACCGTATCCGCCCCGATCTTCCGCAGATACGCCGCCGCTTCAAAGGTTCGCACACCGGTACGCATGACAAAATTCTTGGTATCCAGCATGATTCCCGCCAGCAGGGCATCGGCATATGCCGAGGAAACCTCGGTATCCAGCCGGAAATACTGTATGATCTCCGTCACCATTTCCGAAGCAGACGACGCATAGGGTTCGTGGTGGAAAATCACTGCATTTTCAATGAAATTCACATTTTTCCGATGGTGGTCGATGACAATGACATATCGTGCCGCATGGTACAGATCCACGCTTTCCAGAATGTCCTTGTTGTGGGTATCCACGACGATCAGCAGGCTGTTGTCCGTCACCTGTGCCAGTGCGTCCACCGGTTCCATAAACTTCGGACCGTCCGGACACTGCTGCATGCGGTCGATCAGCTGGGTGGCAAGACAGCTTTGCTGGTTCACCACCACATACGCCGGCTTCTGCATCAGCCGCACGGCTCCCGCCAGACCGCAGGCAGAACCTACGGAATCCAGATCGCCGAAACGGTGTCCCATAAGGAACACCTGATCGGAATTTTCGATCAGTTCCTGCATGGCAAGGGCAATGGAGCGAATCTTGGTTTTGGACTTCTTCTCGATGCCCTTGGAGGCACCGCCGAAAAAGCAGAACCCGTTTTCCGTTTTCACTGCCGCCTGATCGCCGCCCCGTCCCAGTGCCATATCCAGCGACTGGCGGGCAAACTTCTCGCTCTCCGCCAATGTAGAACCGCCGTCACCCACGCCAATGGAAAAGGTGATGTGCATGCGGTCGTTGACACGAATCTGCCGTGCCTCGTCCAGCACATGGAACCGGTTGTTCATGATCTCGTGCAAATAACGGGATTCCATTACCGCATAGAACAGATCGTTTTCCACCTTGCGGATAATGCCCTCGGTCCCCTGCATAAAGTTTTCCAGCACCCGTTCCACCTCGGCGGAAACCTGTGCCTTTTCGCTTTCTCTGGCGTATTGCAGCAAATCGTCATAGCTGTCGATCACCAGCAGCATTACGCAGGGACGGGAGTTGGTCTGCTCGTGCTGCAACCGCAGAATATCTGTGATTTCCAGAAACTGCACCGCAATGATTTCCTGCTGGTTCTGGACACTGGAAACGGCATGCACCCGATAGCTCAGCCCGTTGTGCTCCATTAACAGGTCACGGTTTTGATCCAGAGCCGCCAGATTCAGATGAATCACGTCCTGCACAGAACGCCCCAGCACAGAGCGTCCCGACACGAAGCGGTTCTGGAAGATCGCATTGCTCCAGAGGATCTTTCCGTCCCGTTCCGCCAGAATCATCGGCACAGTCATGCTCTGGAGGGCAGCCATGCCGGCACCCTCGATCTCGCCGCGGACAGCGGTATTCTGTATCCGTTCTGCACGCCGCAGCCAGATCCACTGGACACAGAGCAGAATCCCCAACAGCAAGATCACCAGAAATTGTATGGTCAAAAACCGCTGGGGCACTCGCTGGAGCACCATACAAAACAGCGGTACAAGGACGCTGATAAACCACAAGATCCATGTGGCGATCATCACCCCATATTTTCGTTTCATGCTGCATTCTCCTTTGCAGACAGCCGCTTTTCAGCAACAGCTATCTTCAAGAGCCTGTAACAGGCATTTATACCTCCATGATGATCGGCAGGATCATCGGGCTGCGTTTGGTCTTGGCATAGATGAAGTCGGACAGGACATCACGCAGCTTGGTTTTCAGCGTTCCCCATTCCTTGAGGTCCCGTGCGTTGCAGTTGTCCAGCACAGTCGTCATGACATTGCGTGCCTCGTCCATGAGTTCTTCCGACTCCCGCACATAGACAAAACCGCGGGAGATAATGTCCGGTCCTGCCACTACGGCATTGGCTGCCCGTTCGATGCCGATCACTACAATGATCAGACCGTCCTGTGACAGATGCTTTCTGTCCCGCAGCACGATAGAACCCACATCGCCGACACCCAGACCATCTACCATAACCCGACCGGCAGGCACCTGTGAAACGATACGCATGGAGTTGCCGTCGGTTTCGATGACATCACCGATCTTGGAAATGATGATGTGATCGCTGGGCATGCCCATAGACTTTGCAATTTCCGCATGCTTGACCAGATGCTTATATTCGCCGTGCACCGGAATGAAGAACTTCGGCTTCGTCAGAGCCTGGATCAGCTTCAGCTCCTCCTGACACGCGTGACCGGAAACATGCACTTCATACATGGATTCGTAGATGACTTCCGCACCGGATTTCATCAGCTCATTGACTACCCGTGTAACATATTTTTCGTTGCCCGGAATCGGCTTCGCGGAGATGATGATAAAGTCATTCGGTGTGATCGTCACCTTTTTATGGCTGTTCATTGCCATACGTGTCAGAGCCGACAGCGGTTCGCCCTGACTGCCGGTAGTCACCAGTACGATCTGGTCGTCCGGATAACGGTTCATTTCATCAATATCGATCATAATGCCCTTGGGCACTTTCAGATAGCCCAGTCCCGTCGCCTTTTCGATGACATGCACCATGCTGCGGCCGAACACCGCTACTTTTCGATTGTAATTCTTTGCCTGATCGATGATCTGCTGTACACGGTGCACATTGGAGGAGAATGTAGCGATAATGATTCGCTTTCCCTCCGCCCGCTTGAACAGCTTTTCAAAGCTGCCGCCAACGGTGCGTTCCGAGCATGTAAAGCCGGTACGCTCTGCATTGGTGGAGTCTGCCATCAGTGCCAGTACGCCGCGGCTGCCCAGTTCGCCGAATCGTGCAAGGTCGATGATCTCATCGTCGATCGGCGAGAAGTCCACCTTAAAGTCACCGGTGTGGACAATGATGCCGGCCGGTGTATGGATCGCCATGCCGACTGCACCGGGGATAGAGTGGTTTACCTTGATGAATTCCACTGCCATGCAGCCCATTCTCACGGTGGTGCGGGGTTCCACTTCGATCAGCTTCGCCTGCTTGAGCAGCCCGTGTTCTTCCAGCTTGCCCTCGATCAGTCCCAGTGTCATACGGGTGCCATAAATCGGCACATTGATCTTTTTCAGCAGATATGCCAGACCGCCGATATGGTCCTCGTGACCGTGGGTAATGACGATGCCGCGAATCTTGTCCTTGTTGCCCTCCACATAGGTAAAATCCGGAATGACAATATCCACACCAGGCATATCCATATCCGGAAATGCCAGACCGCAGTCCAGAATGAACATGTCATTGCAGCACTCAAACACGGTCATGTTCTTTCCGATCTCGTTCAGACCACCCAGCGGAATGATACGTACCGGTGTCCGCTTCTGGCGGTTCTGCCGTGTCGGCTGTGCATTGTTGTTGTTTCTGGGGCGTGGATTGTTGTTGTGACGGCGATTGCCGCCGGAGGGACGCTCGCCGGCACCCTGCTGTCGCGGTCTTGCCCCATAGCTTCTCTTGCGGGGCTGGGGATTGTTTCGTACTTCTCTTACCTGTTCTTTTTCGTTTGCCAAATAAATATCCTCACTTTCTCACGTGGGGACAGCACAAATGTTCTCTTTTCCGAAATCACTGTCAGTCTGCCTGCTGAATCGGCACTCGCACAGACTGCCGCCTGTTCTGCAAGCCGCCTTTTCAGAAAAAACGGGCTGCATGGAAAAAGGACACCCTGGGCAATACCGCACAAAGATTGTGCGACAGATGCGTCGTCAAATTTTTCGTCAGATGAAACAAAAAGCGGAGTGAATACTTGATGTATTCACGAGCATTTTTGTGAAATATGACGGGAAATTTGCAAGCAGATGGCGTGCAAAGTCGCCAGACGCTCTTTGTGCGGTATCGCCCCTGATTCACGTTGGTGCAAGGGCAGCACAGTACAAGGGCAACGCTGCCCCAGGTTTCACACCGTGCCTGCCCAAACTGCTTTTTCACAAGTTCGGAGGAATATTTTCCAAAACAAAAAAAGGATTGCTTTCCTGCGATCTCTGCGGAGAACTTCGGATTCTCCGCCGCGTACATTTTCTGGCTGTCCCCGAAAAGCCACCTTTTTCGCCGTGTGGTTTTTCTGGGTTTCTCAAGAGTTGGAAAAACTTTAAATAGATACAGCCTGCCGGCAATTCACGTCCGTCGGACAGGCAGCAGGGCGTGTTGTAAAATGGTTCCAGCTTTCCCGCACCTTGGGTGCACTGGTCAAAAACCGCCCCGAGTATTTCATGCAGAATCTCTGTGGTTGCCCAGACATTCTGATTTGTCGGGAATCTGCCGTTGGTCAGATTCCTTCTTCACGCACAACAATACATAGTTTTATTATACGATTTTTACAAGAGAATGTCAATGGGATTTTTGGAAAATTTGCATTTTTGCCAATTCTGCAGAAGGCTTTCGACGGAATTTCAGCAAATCCGGCACCTTTCCCGTGCAATGCTGCCATAGATTTTTCCTATGGGTTCAGATTTGAAAATTCCGTCTATGCAAAACGAATAAAATGTGCTATAATAGTATCATCTTTTTTATTATAAAAATACAACTTGCAGTACATGATTTCAGGCAATCCTGCCCGTGTACTGCCGACACTCTGGAGGAATTTTTATGCAGCCCTGCAATCCGAATGCAAAACTGGAAACCAAATGCCTGCACGCCGGCTATACCCCGAAAAACGGCGGCCCCGGCACAGTACCCATTGTACAAAGCACCACTTATCGTTTCGACTCCACCGAAAAGGTGGCGGAACTGTTTGACATGCCTATGGAGCCGATGTACTCCCGTTTCGCCAACCCCACCTGCGATGCAGTAGAACAGAAAATTGCTGCACTGGAGGGCGGTGTCGGGGCAATGCTCACTTCCAGCGGACAAGCAGCTTCCCTGCTGTCGGTGCTGAATCTGTGCAGTGCCGGCGACAGCATTGTTTCCGTTTCCACCATTTACGGCGGCACTGTGAACCTGTTCGGCGTAACGCTGAAGCGGTTCGGCATCGAGTGCATCTGGGTAGACCCGCTGGCAGATGAAGAAACCATTTCGCAGGCGATAAAGCCCAACACCAAGCTGATCTTCGGCGAAACCATTGCCAATCCGGCACTGACAGTATTCGACATTGAAAAGTTCGCCAAGATCGCCCATGCCCACCAGATCCCGCTGATCGTGGACAACACCTTTGCCACGCCGATCCTCTGCCGTCCCATTGAATTCGGAGCAGATATTGTGATCCACTCCACCACCAAGTACATGGACGGCCACGCTCTCCAGTGCGGCGGCGTTATTGTGGACGGCGGCACATTTGACTGGGAAAAAAGCGGCAAATTCCCCGACTTCACAGAGCCGGACGAAAGCTATCACGGTGTAGTCTACACCAGAGAGTTCGGCAAAATGGCATACATCATCAAGGCGAGAATGCAGCTGATGCGGGACTTCGGCTGTTATCCGGCAGCACACTCTGCGTTCCTGCTGAATCTGGGACTGGAAACTCTGCCGGTACGTATGAAGCAGTACTGCGAAAACGCTATGGCAGTGGCAAAAATGCTGAAGCAGTCTGACAAAATCGCCTCTGTCACCTACCCCAACCTGCCGGACGACCCCTATCACGAAATGGCAAAGAAGTATCTGCCCAACGGCACCTGCGGTGTCATTTCGATCTCGATCAAGGGCGGCAGAGAAGCTGCTGTCCGCTTTATGGACGCGTTGCAGCTGGCTTCCATTGAGGTACACGTGGCAGATATTCGCACCTGTGTGCTGCACCCTGCATCAGCCACCCACCGCCAGCTGACCGAAGAACAGCTGAAAGCGGCAGGCATTGACGGCGGACTGATCCGCATTTCTGTAGGTCTGGAAAATATTGAGGATATTCTCGCCGACTTGCAGCAGGCACTGGAGCGTGTATAAAGGTAGTCACCTCTGAAAAATTTGTCGGATAATCCGCAAATATCTGCATGTCGGGGCTTGTATTTTCTTTGAAAATATGGTATACTATAGATGTAGAAATATTACAGCGAAACGAAAGCTGTAATCTGGAAACGTCTGTGTTTTCTGTCGCCGACCCGCAGAAGAACCACAGCGTGTACACTTTCGCACACGCCTGCACAGGACATGGTGTCGGAGAAAAGAGGTATCGATATGAAAGGAACGATTATCGCTGCAATGGTTGCAGCAGCTGCCGCAGCTTCCGCTGCAACTATTTACGCACTGAAAAAGGCACACGACAAGCGACTGGAAGCCGCATGCAATTGTGACGACCTGCCGGAGGGCGGCTGCACGAATGACGACGAGTGCTCCTGCTGTGACGAACCGGAAAACGAAGAAGATACCGAAAACACTGCCGAAGCAGCAGGCTGCTGCTGTGCAGATGGTGTTTGCTCTATCGATTCCGAGGACGACACCGCAGACCAGCCGACAACCGTGCACATGCCGGAAGAAGAGCCTGCCGACGATGCAAAGCCGGAACAGGACGATTCCGCAGATGATGCTGAAAAGACGATCCCGATTTCTTCCGGCGACGAGGACTGACGGCATAACATTTTGTGCCGGTTTATGGCTCTCAATTTCATAAATAGAAACAGCACTTTTGCAGCCGCAGACCCGCGGGCAAAAGTGCTGTTTTTTTGTAATGCCGTATAAATGTCAGGCAAATTTTGAAGGACTACTTCGCGAGAACTTCCTCCCACGTCTGGTGGATACCTGCTCCGTGGAGAGCCACGTAGTACATGATATAGAAGCTGTCGGTGGAATCCACTGTGCCATTGCCGTCTACATCGGCGGCAGCGATCTGTTCATCCGTCAGCCCGCCGTCATTGCCTACGGCAACGTTGGCGATGTAGAGCATGGTGTAAAAGATGTCGGTGGAGTCAATGCCGCCGCTGCCGTCTACGTCACCCCTGGGCAATCCGCCGATCAGAGCAAATCTGATGTTGTTTTCGGCTGCGTATTTCTGGGCGTAAGAGCGGGCGTAACCATAAATTGTGAGGTTGTTGCAGCCGGAAAAGGCAGATTTTTCAATGCTTGTCACGTTGTCCGGTATCGTGATCGAGGTCAGCTTTTTACAGTCAGAAAAAGCACTCTCTCCTATGCTGGTCACGCTGTCTGGTATCTCGATTTCAGTCAGGCTGCTACAGCCGGAAAAGACATTACTTCCAATACTTGTCAAGCTGTTCGGCATCGTGACTTCGGTCAGACTGGTACAGAAAGAAAAAGCGTTCGCTCCAAGAATCGTCACACCGTCCGGCATCGCGATCGTAGTCAGACTGCTGCACTTATAAAAGGCATCTAAGCCAATTCTCGTCACGCTGTCCGGTATCGTGACCGCAGCCAGACTGTTACAGCCAGAAAAAGCACTTCTTCCAACACTCGTCACCGGTTTTCCAGCGATCTTCGCTGGAATCTCTACAGCCGTAACTTCTTTTTCACAACCAGTAATTCGAATTTCGACTGCATCGATCACGTCATAATACAAATCTCCATAAGTACCGTCGTAAAAATATGGCACATCTGCACTCGCCGGCAATTCCACGTCAGACAGTCCCACACTGCCCAGACAAAGCAAGCCAGCAGTCAATGCCGCCAACCCTTTTTTCCACAATTTCATTTTTCTTCCTCCATATCATTCTTAGGGAAACACTGAATAAAGCTTGTGCGTAAGATGCGTAGTCAGATTTTTCGGC
>ERZ773185.276-NODE-276-length-48862-cov-4.174196_pt1 | contig 48862 bp, 37 predicted proteins | sample MGYA00580531_ERZ773185 | MGnify/ENA primary metagenome ERZ773185 (study PRJEB29015, sample SAMEA2737799) | human gut metagenome | biome: human gut; feature: human-associated habitat; material: faeces | place: China | collected 2012 ...
TCCCATAACGGCCAGAACACTTTGGTGATCGGCCAGGGCATCGAGCGCCTCGACCTGCGCGCGGTGCGGCTGGTTCGAGCCGATAAAGCTATGGATAAGCGAGCGCGTGAGCTCGGTATAGGAAAGCTGGGCGAGCGTCTCGCGCTTACGCGACTCCAGGCGCAGGCCGGAATCCGCCGGCTGCACGCCACGACGAAGCTCGCATGCCGGATCGTCGACGCTGGGCAGCGTGGTATCGCGCACCAAGACATCTTTGATCATGAGCTTGGGCTTCACACGTCCCTGCCAATGCTCGGCCACGGCCTCGAACACCAAGTCGACGGCGCTGTCGCAATTGATGAGTCTATCGATCTGCGGCACGCGGAACATGATGGCCGGCACACTCGCGGCGCCATCGGTCGCCACAAAGCGCATGTGCTCGCCGGTTTTGCCCACCACGGCGCGATCGCACATCGTCACGCCCTCGGCGGCCAGCAGCGGCACCTTGTTGCCCTGGCCAAACGGCTCAAGACGGGAAATCTGCTCTATAGTCTCGATATTCAGCTCGGAAAGGTCGACCGTGGCGGCAACCTCGTCGATGTCTTCAAAGTCCTCGGCGGGAAGCTCCGATAGCACGGCGGAAAGGCGACGACGGAATTCATCGAGCTTGGATGCCTCGATGGTCACACCCACCGCACCGGCATGTCCGCCGCGACGAATCAGCAGGTCGGAACAGCGCTCGACGGCATCAAACAGGTTAACTTTGCCCACCGAGCGACCAGAGCCGCGCGCGATACCGTCCTCGATCGAGAACAGCAGCGCCGGCACGTGATAGCGGTTGGTCAGACGGCTTGCCACGATGCCCTTGACACCCTCGTGCCAGCCTTCGCCGCCCACGACGATCGCGCGTCCGCCGTCATAGGTCTCCTCGACCTTTGCCATGGCATCGCGCGTGAGCTCCGCCTCGATCTCACGGCGCTGGCGGTTGATTTCCTCAAGCTCAGCCGCCAGCGCGCTTGCTTCGATGGGATTGCGAGCAAGCAGCAGGTCGAGCGCCAGCTTGGGATCGGCCATGCGACCGGCAGCGTTTAAGCGGGGAATGAGCGAGAATGACAGGCCATCCGCCGTAATGCTCGAAAGGTCCGCCTTGGCGAGCGCGGCAAGCGCGATATAGCCGGGGCGAGCGGTTACGCGCATCTGCTGGATGCCCTCGGCAACCAGCGCGCGGTTCTCGGGCGTGAGCGGCATCATGTCGGACACAGTGCCCAGCGCCGCGACCTCGATTAGCGAACGCCAATACGACGGCTTGCCCAGGCGCTCACTCAGGACTTGCACCAGCTTGAGCGCCACACCAGCACCGGCAAGCTCGCGCGAGGGGCCCTCGTCTTCGAGCTTGGGGTCGGTCAGGGGCACACCCTGCGGCACCTGGTCGGAGGGCTCGTGATGGTCCGTGACCACCAAATCGATCCCCAGGCTCTCCAGATAGGAAACCTCTTCCTTGGCGGCAATGCCGTTATCGACGGTCACGATCAGCTGGGGGCGAGCGAGCTCGTTAACGCGGTCGAGTGCCGCGCGCGAAAGACCGTAGCCCTCATCAAAGCGATGCGGAATAAACGGCGTGACATCGGCGCCAAACGTGCGCAGTGCCTCGGTCAACAGGCAGGTCGACGTAATGCCGTCAACGTCAAAATCGCCAAAGACTGCAATGTGCTCGTGGTTGCGAATAGCACGCTCGACGCGGTCGGCAACGACCGACATGCCCGGGATAATGAGTGGGTCGGCCCAGTCGCGATCGAGCGAAGGCGTCAAAAACAATTGGCCCTCTTTGATGGAGCCGATGCCGTGCGCGACCATAATGCGCGCCACCAGTCCGGGAATGCCCAGACCAGCCGAAAGCTCCTTTTCGAGCCCGGGGTTTTGCTGAGCGACCGCCCAGCGATGCGTCGTCTTAAGCGATGACATAGGCACCCACCCCCGATAGGGGCAGGTCGCCGCGATACCTCTCACGGTTCATAGCGATGAGTCCTCTGTGTATGCCCGCTTCGGCAGGCAGATCTGTTGAACAGATTTATTATACCGTGCGGCACGGACGCAGAACCTCGCAGCGCGCCGCGGTTTCGGTAAACGATGACGGTAATAGCCTCGAAATAATCGAGCGTTTCAGCCGCACGGACGCATACGAGCGTCTAGCATATCCATACAAACGAGTTCGCGGATAAAGGGAGTCACGGGACATATGAAGCAATGGGCTGGACTGGGAAAGTTCCTCGCGGGGCATATGCAGATCATCGTTCCGATTTGCGTGGCGCTCGGTGTGCTCTTTCCCCAGCAGATCGGCGTGCTCAAGCCCATTGTTCCCGCCCTCTTCGCCTTTATGACGTTCCAAGGTGCGCTCAGCAACACCTTTCACCAGTTAGCCGAGGTGTTCCACCGTCCGCTGCACCTGATTTTGGCGCTGCTCGTCTCGGCAGTGCTTATTCCCATCGCGGCGTATGCCATAGGGTCACTCTTCTTTGGCTCCAACCCCAACCTTGTCTGCGGTATCGTGCTCGAGTACAGCGTGCCCGTGGCCGTCACCGCTTTTATGTGGATCAGCATGTTCGGCGGCAACGGCCCGCTCGCGCTCACCATCATCCTGACGTCCTCGGTTATCTCCCCTGTGACGATTCCGCTCACGCTTAAGCTCTTGCTGGGTGCCACCGTCTCGATCGATGTGCCGAGCATGATGCAGGACATGGCCTTTATGATCGCCATCCCCGCCGTGCTCGGCATCATGATCAACGAGCTCACGCGTGGATGGGGACACGAGAAACTCTCCCCCGCGCTCTCGCCCGCCTGCAAGTTCATGATGATGGGCGTCATCGCGTCCAATTCCACCGCCATGAGCGAGTACGTGCTGCACATGAACGCGGTGCGCCTAGAAGTCGCCCTCTTTATTTTGACCTTCGCCATCAGCGGCTTTGTCGTCGGTTTTCTGGTCGCTCGTGCGCTCCATCTGCCATATAGCGAGACGACTACCATGTGCTTTACCTGCGGCATGCGTAACATCTCTTCGGGCGCCGTCATCGCCACGCAGTACTTCCCGGGCGAAGTCGTGTTTCCCGTCATGTGCGGAACGCTGTTTCAGCAGATACTCGCCTCGCTTATCGGACATCTCTTTGAGCGTCTGACCGGCGAGGAGCGCGCCGCCCAGCGCAAGCGGGTCGAGGCCGGCCGCGACGCCATGGCACGCTAGGCTGTCCGCATTACGCGGGTGTTAGTCTTACTATACGAGCGTTTCCAGATGCGCACGCAGGCGCTCAGCATCGACATCGAGCGTGGTCTCAGCATTGACCTGAGCCAAACGATAGCCGACAAAGTAGGGCGAAACCACCCAACGCGGCAGCGCCTTGGCAATGGTCCGACCGCCCAGGTGATAGAAGAACAAGTTGTACGACTCTGCGCGACCACCGTGGTGTTCGTTCAGGATATAGCGCAGAGCTACCTGGATCGCATCGGCGAAGAGATCCGCCTCGCCTTGGTCTCTTGTGTCATCGCTGGCAGCGATTCCCTGCGGGGCTGAAACGTTGATCTCAAAGAACCCCATGATCGGTTCGGTTGAGATGTTGACCGCGATTCTCCCCTGTTGCCAGACATTGATGCCTTCGAAATTGGCAGAAGTCAGCGAAGTGTAGCCATCTTCCTGCTCTAAACCCACAATCTGCATGTGCGGATGAACGAGACTACCGCCCGAGAGCGGACCCTTGTTCTTGTACATGAGCACGCTTCGATACTGCTGTGAATCGATCATCTGCTGCCAGCAACCCAGGGCAAACCGCATCACATGGTGGAGTTCATCCAGCTCATAGGTCACCAGGTCGGCATCGTGATCGGCCGACTCGATCAGCACGGTTTGACGGGTGGCGCGCAGGGTCTTGAACTTATTCTCGAGCCAAATGCAATCGCCATCACGGCGAATGATGTCGGTGAGCCCTTCTGTATCGCAAAAGGGGCACGCGGTGCCGGGACGACGGTTGTCGTCGGGCTTACCGTTCGCCTGCTGAACGTCAAATACCAGCGCCACGGGTTATACCTCCAGCGGCACGATCTTGGTGCCATGGAGCTCGGAGACGCCCAGTGCCGCCGCCACGGTATCGCGGTTGGCCGTGGAAATGCCGCCGCCGGGAAGGATGGTCAGGCGGTCTCCCGCACACTCGATAAGACGCGACAGATGCTCCAGGTTGTCCTCGATCGGCGTGCCGGCGGCACCGCCGTGCGTCAGGATGCGCGTAACGCCGCAATCGGCGAGTGTATCGACGGCATCGAGTTGAGCCTCGGGCGAGAGCTGGTCAAACGCCATGTGGAAGGCGATGTCGATGGGCTCACGCTTGCATTCCTCGGTCGCGCAGCCCGCAGCCATCACGAGGGCGCCCAACGTAAGCTCGTCGAGCGCCCATCCGCCAGCGCAGGGCTTGCAGCAGCCAAAGACCAAGCCGTCAACGCCGGCGCTTACGGCAAGGCCCAGGTCCATCTCCATCATGCGCAGCTCGTCTTGGTTGTAATGAAAGTCACCGCCACGCGGACGAATCATGCACATCACTCGCGCGTCATGCTCGTGAGCATAGCTGACTGTAGCGCTGATAACGCCGGCAGAAGGCGTGGTGCCACCAACGGCAAGGTTGTCACACAGCTCGATGCACTTTGCACCGGCATCGATAGCTGCCGGCACCCGCTCAAAGTTCTCGGCACAAAACTCGTACAGCATAGATAGACCCCCAAAGACAGCAGATGTTTTCCGACGGGCATTGTCACACATCCCCATGAAGTTGCGGTGGAATAGGGACTCTTTTGGCCTCTGGAGCCCGTATTCAGTCCCTATTTCACCGCAACTTAAAAAGGGGCGCTGACTGAGATAGTCAGCGCCCCTTTTGTTAGGTGGGTTAGCCTCCGAGGTAGGCTTTGCGGACGTTATCGTCGTGCAGGAGTTCTTGGCCGGTGCCGGTCATGGTGATCTTGCCGGTCTCGAGCACGTAGCCGCGTGTGGCGATGGAAAGCGCCATCTGCGCGTTTTGCTCAACCAGAAGCACCGTGGTGCCGGCCTTGTGCAGGTCCTCGACGATCTGGAAGATCTGTTCGATCAGAATCGGTGCCAGACCCATGGAAGGTTCGTCGAGCATAAGCAGTTTGGGGTTACTCATAAGGGCACGCCCCATAACGAGCATCTGCTGCTCGCCGCCTGAAAGGGTACCGGCAACCTGGCGACGACGTTCCTTCAGGCGCGGGAACTGCTCGTAGACACGCTCCAGGCCCGGGGCAATTGTGGACTTGGGCTGCGTGTAGGCGCCCATCTCCAGGTTCTCCTCGACCGTCATCTGCAAAAAGGCGCGACGGCCCTCGGGGACCTGAGCCAGGCCCTTGCCCACCAGCTTGTCGGCAGGCGTATGGGTAATGTCCTCGCCCATAAACTTGATGGAGCCGGTCTTAGAGCGCAGCAGGCCCGAGACGGTCTTGAGCGTCGTGGACTTGCCAGCACCGTTGGCACCAATCAGGGCCACGATCTCGCCCTCGTTGACGTTAAAGGAGATGTCCTTGATGGCGTGGATGGCGCCGTACCAGACGTTGATGTTGTAGACGGAAAGCATCGGCTCTGCCATTTAGTTCTCCCCCTTATCCTGCTTGCCCAGATACGCCTCAATAACAGCGTCGTTGTTCTGGATCTCCTCGGCCGTGCCCTTGGCGATGACCTTACCAAAGTTGAGCACGCAGATACCCTCGCAAATATTCATGACGAGCGACATGTCGTGCTCAATGAGCATGATGGCAATGCCAAAGGTGTCGCGAATCTTGACGATGTTCTCCATGAGCTCCGCGGTCTCGGACGGGTTCATGCCGGCGGCAGGCTCGTCGAGCAGCAGTAGCTTGGGGTTGGTGGCAAGCGCGCGGACGATCTCCAGACGACGCTGGGCGCCGTAAGGCAGCGAGCCGGCCTGCTCGTTTGCCAGGTGCTCCATATCAAAGATGGACAGCAGCTCCATGGCGCGCTCGTGGGCGGCTTTCTCGTGCTTCCAATACGTCGGCAGGCGCAGCACGCCCTCAAAGCCGGAGTAGCGCTCCTGGTTGTGCAGACCGACCTTGACGTTATCCTCCACCGTCATGGTGTTAAACAGGCGGATGTTCTGGAAGGTACGGGCAATACCCATGCGGTTGACCTGATAGACCGACTTGCCCGAGGTGTCCTCACCGTCGAGCAGGATGGTGCCGTGCGTGGGCTGATACACCTTGGTGAGCAGGTTGAAGACCGTGGTCTTACCGGCACCGTTGGGTCCGATGAGACCAGCGATCTCGGTCTTGCCGATGGTTAGGCTAAAGTCGTCGACTGCCTTAAGGCCGCCGAATTCAATGCCCAGGTGGATGCACTCGAGCGCCGGGCGCTCGCCCAGGTCGCGGTCGGGAACGATGGCGCCAGAAGGATACGGGACCATCTTGCCCTTGTTGAACTCAAACTTATTGGGCATCGGCTGCCACCTCCTTCTTGGAAGCAAAGCGGTCCTTGACGCGACCGAAGAACGCCTTGAGCTGCGGGTTGTTGGTAAAGATCATGACCAGGATCAGCACGATAGCGTAGATGAGCATGCGGTAGTCCGAGAACTGACGGAGCAGCTCGGGGAGCACCGTGAGCAACGCCGCCGCGATGACGGAGCCGCGCATATTGCCCAGACCACCCAGGACCACGAACACCAGGATGAGGATGGACGTGTTGAAGTCGAACTTGGTGGCGGAGAGCTGCGAGAAGTTACCGCCGAAGAGAGCTCCGGCAGCGCCGGCGAGGGCAGCGGAAACCACGAAGGCGATCATGCGGTACTCGGTTACGGAGATGCCTACGGACTCGGCTGCAATCTTGTTATCGCGCACGGCCATAATGGCACGGCCGGTACGGCTGCGAACCAGGTTGAGCACGATCACGAGTGCGACCATGACCAGGATGGCGCCAGCAAGGAAGGTCGAGTACGTCGACACGCCCGATGCGCCCTGGGCGCCCTTGATGATGGCGGTGCCGTCCTCGAGCAGGCGTAGATCGTCGATCGTAGAGTTGCCCGTGATGTTAAAGATCACATGCAGGCCGCGGGAGTCGACGCCCACGATAAGGCAGGTGACGATCTCTTTGATAATCTCGCCAAAGGCAAAGGTCACGATGGCCAGATAGTCGCCGCTCAGGCGCAGGACCGGGATGCCGATCAAGAAGCCCAAGATGGCAGCGGCGATAGCACCGACCACAATGCTGATGATCAGGCGCACCGGATCGGAGGGAACGGCGCTCTCGAGGGCGACCGCGGTGACGATTCCCGTATAGGCACCGACACTCATAAAGCCCGCGTGGCCCAGCGACAAGTCGCCCGCGATACCGACGACGAGGTTGAGGGAAATGGCCATGACGATATAGGCCGTGATGGGAACCAGCTGACCGGCGATCATGCGCGGAATCATGTGGTTAGACTGCATAAAGAACACGATGGCGAACGCCACAAGGCACATGGCGTACGTGACAAAATCGTGACGCGTCTGCTTGTCTTTAAGAAACTTCATAACGCTCACCTACACCTTCTCGGGAACGTACTTGCCCAAGAGGCCGGCAGGCTTGACGAGCAGGACGATGATCAGAACACCAAAGACGATGGAGTTGGCAAGGCTCGTGGAAATATAGGCCTGCGCCATCGCCTCGATGATGCCGATGAGAATGCCACCGACAAAGGCGCCAGGGATGGAGCCGATGCCGCCGAAAACGGCAGCGTCGAAGGCCTTGATACCAGGCATGGCGCCCGTGGTGGGCTGCAACACCGGCGAGTAGGAGCACAGGAGCACGCCGGCGATGGCGGCAAGGGCGGAGCCGATGGCAAAGGTCATCGAAATAGTGCGGTTGACGTTGATGCCCATGAGCTGAGCAGCGGCCTTGTCCTCGGACACGGCGCGCATGGCCTTGCCCATCTTGGTCTTACCTGTAAAGAACATCAGGCCGGCCATAATAACCAGGCAGGCGACGATGGTGACGAGCGAGACGGCGCTTACGTTAAGCTTGGCCAAGAACTCCGGTACCGGGAAGGTGACGAGCGAAGTGAAGTTCTTGGGCGTGGCGCCCCACAGAAGCTGCGCGGCGTTCTGCAGGAAGTAAGACACGCCGATAGCCGTGATCAGAACGGCCAGCGGGCCTGCCTGGCGCAGCGGCTTATAAGCCAGACCCTCGATGAGAACACCAAGAACCGTGCAGACCACGCAAGAGAGAACTACAGATGCCCAGCCCGGGAGGCCGAGATACGACGTGGCGCAGAACGAGACATAGGCACCGACCATGATGACGTCGCCGTGAGCGAAGTTGAGCATCTTGGCGATACCGTAGACCATGGTGTAGCCCAACGCGATGATGGCGTAGACGCTGCCCATGGACAGGCCGTTGACCAGGTATTGGATAAAGACCGTCATGTTCCACATCCCCCTTTCGAATAGGTTTCCAGTTGATGTATGAAACAGGGACGTTACATCGTCCCTAGATACCAAGCAAGCAGGGAAGGCCAAAACCTCCCCTGCTTGGGATCAAAACCGCTCTATGTAAGGCGGCCTATTAGGCCTGTACGTACTTGCCGTCGGTAATGACGTACGCCGTCGGGTCCTTCTGGACCTGGCCCTTGTCGTTCCAGGAAAGCTTGCCAGTCAGACCGTCAACAGTAATGTTGCGCATAGCCTCGGGAAGCTTCTCGGCAACCTCGGTGGGGTCGGCGTCGACACCCAGGCCGGCCTCCTTGAGAGCCTCGACCACAGCATGCACGCCGTCGTAGGCGTCGGCGGCAAACTGGTCGGGGGTATCGCCGTACTTATCTTTGTAAGCGTTGACGAAGTCGGCGTTCTTCTCGTCGTCGGCGGAGAACGGGGTCATGAGCAGCAGACCCTCGGCAAGAGAGGTGTCGAAGCCCTCAACGCCCAGGATGCCGTCCATGCCGTCGCAGCCCATCATCTTGACGTCGTAGCCCATGTCCTTGGCGTTCTTGAGCAGGACGGACGCCGGCGTGTAGTAGATCGGCGCAAAGATCATGGTGGCGCCTGCCTGCTTGGCCTTGGTCAGCTGGTTGGTAAAGCTCGTGGCGGAGTCGTCCTTAAAGGTCTCCTCGTCGACAATCTCGAGCTTGGACTTAGCGGCCTGGGCCTTAAAGGAATCTGCGATGCCCGAAGAATAGGCGTCGCCGGAGTTATAGAACAGCACGAACTTCTCGTCCGCATATTTCTCTGCCAGGAACTTGGCAGCGTTGACACCCTGGTTGGGGTCGGTAAAGCAAACCTGGAAGACGCAATCCTTGCCCTTGGTAACGTCCTCGGAAGACGCGGACGGGGTGATCATGAACGTCTCGGGGTCGTTACCGCACTCAGCAGCAACGGCGACCGACGCACCCGTGGTGGTCGGACCGACGAGGGCCTGCATGCCCCAGTCGAGCAGGGTGTTGAAGGCGTTGACGGCCTTCTCGCCGTCAGCCTGGTCGTCCTCGGCCTTGCTGACAAGCGGCAGCTCCTTGGTCGAGAAATCCTTGCAGCCAAGCTCGACAGCCTGTGTAACGGACTTGCCGTAGGACGCGTTGGCGCCGGTCAGCGGGCCGATGGTGCCGATCTTAAACGAAGCGTCGCCCGACGCGGAACCGCTGTCGCCGCCGTTGGAGGAGCAGCCAGCTAGAATGGACATCGCCCCCAGACCTGCTGCGCTCGCGATAACGCTCCTGCGATTCATAACAGGGTTCAATGACTTACCGGTGAGGCTCGACATGCGGCTCTCCTCTCAAATCTCGTCGGGTTTCGGTTACCCGACAGGCCATCCTTCGCCGTGTTCGGCGTTCGCAAAATAGTAGACGCTTTAGTTGAGAAAAGTGGCGATTATTTCAACTTTTCTTTGGATTTGTTCATTTATCCATAATTTTGCGTATTTCTATCGGTTTATGCAGTTTAGCCACTTTATTGTGTGAAAGTATTGTTTCCGTTCTGTTTCAAGCGTCCCTGCCCTGATTTAAACGGCCTCACCGGTCGCGTTTTGTGCGCAACTAGGCGGCGATGTACTTGCCGTCCTGAATCACATAGGCCGTAGCGGGCTTCTCGACCTGGCCCTTGTCATTCCACGTCAGCTCGCCCGTCAGGCCCTCGATCTTGATCTTGCGCATGGCCTTGGCAAGGTCGCCGGCAATGTCGGCGCCGTCGGCCGTAATATCGATCCCCGCCTTGTCGACGGCCTCGACAATGGCGTGGACGCAATCGTAGGCATCGGCGGCAAACTGGTTAGGCGTCTCGTCATAGGCATCTTTATAGGCTTTGACGAAGTCGGCATTCTTCTCGTCGTCGGCGGAGAACGGGGTCATGAGCAGTACGCCCTCGGCAAGAGACGTATCGAAGCCCTCAACGGAGAGCAGGCCGTCCATGCCATCGGTACCCATAAGCGTCATCTCGTATCCCATGTCCTTGGCGTTCTTGAGCAGGACGGACGCCGGCGTGTAGTAGATCGGCGCAAAGATGAGCGTGGCGCCGGCTTCCTTGGCCTTGGTGAGCTGGTTGGTAAAGCTCGTGGAGGAGTCGTCCTTAAAGGTCTCGGTATCGACGATATCAAGTTTGGACTCCTTGGCCTGCTCGGCAAAGGCATCGGCAACACCCGAGCTATACGTATCTCCGGAGTTGTAGAACAGGGCGATCTTGGCATCCGCGTACTTCTCGGCCAAGAACTTCGCGGCGCTGGCGCCCATGGTGGGATCGGTGAAGCAAACCTGAAAGACCGTGGTCTTGTCCTTGGTGACGTCGAGCGACGAGGCCGAAGGCGTGACCATGAGCATATCGTCGGCAATCTCGCCCGAGACGGCGACGGCGGCGCCAGTCGTGACGGGGCCGACGAGCGCCTGCATGCCCCAGTCGCACAGGGTATTGAAGGCGTTGATAGCCTTCTCGCCGTCGGCGACATCATCCTCGGACTTAAGCGAGAGTTTGAGGTCCTTGGTCGAGAAATCCTTGGCGGCGAGCTTGGCACCCTTCTCGGCCGAAACGCCATAGGTTGCCGCGGCGCCGGTCAGAGGGCCGATGACACCGATCTTGAAGGTCTTGCCATCATCGGCGGAACCGCCGTCCGAGCCACCCGATGAGCAACCAGCGAGTGCGGCAGTGCTGCCGAGCGCCGCGGCGCCGACGAGAAAGTTCCTACGGCTGAGCGTGCTGTTGATGTTGAACATGGTGTCCCCCTTTTCGCTGGCCGCGGTGCGGCCGTCTTGCGGTACAGGGCAAACCTTATGGTGCAAACGTTGACAGTTTGTTACGGAAGTTCCGTTTGTAGCGAGCATGTTTCCAATATTTCCGCAGCGTTTCGGGGGTGCCGTTTTGTGCGACTCCTGTTGCCTGGCGAGCACGCGCCCTCGGTTCACGCTAGAATGCACTCAACCTCTAAGCGGTTAATCCATCCATAAGATGCACGAAGGAGCTATCTATGAGCGAACCCCTGCGCACCGTGAACGTCGGTCTGATCGGTCTGGGAACCGTCGGCGGCGGCGTGGCCCGTCTGATTAAGAGCCACCACGATGAGTACCTGGCAGCCTACGGCATCGACCTTAAGCTGACCCGCGCCTGCGCGCTTGCCTGGGAGCAAGCCGAGGCGGCAGGCATTGAGCGCGAGGCCTTTACGAGCGACTGGCATGATGTCGTCACCGACCCCGCCGTCGACATCGTCGTCGAGCTGATCGGTGGCGAGCATCCCGCAACCGAAATCTTCACCACTGCCTTTGAGCACGGCAAGCACGTCGTCTCTGCCAACAAGGCCCTGCTGGGCCGTCACGTCGAGACGCTTGCCGAGAAGGCGCGCGCGTGCGGCGTGCAGATTAAGTGCGAGGCCAGCTGCGGCGGTGGCATCCCCATCGTGAGCACGCTCGAGCACGACCTGGTGGGCAACAAGATCCTGACCATCGCCGGCATTCTCAACGGTACCACCAACTATATCCTGTCGCGCATGGACGCCGAGGGCGCCGATTACGCCGACGTGCTTGCCGACGCGCAGGCCAAGGGCTATGCCGAGGCCGACCCGTCCGCCGACGTCGACGGCTTCGACGCCGCCAGCAAGACGGCCATCCTCGCCTCCATCGGCTTTGGCACCCGCGTTACCACCGACGATGTGTACCAGCAGGGTATCCGTACCATCGGCGCCGAGGACATCGCCCAGGCCCGCGAGCTCGGCTACACCATTAAGCTGCTGGGCATTGCCCGCAACACCGACGCCGGCGTCGACGTTCGCGTGCACCCCACGCTCATCCCGGCAGACCATATGCTCGCCAAGGTCAACGGCGCCATGAACGCCGTCTACGTGGTGGGCGACGCCGTGGGCGAGACCATGTTCTACGGCGCGGGCGCAGGCTCCTTCCCCACCGCGAGCGCCGTCGTAGGCGATATCCTGTCGCTCTCCGAGCAGATTAGCCGCGGCGTGGCTCCGCTGCCCGAGATTGAGCCCTATGGCCACAACCTCGCCTTTAAGCCCATGGACGAGCTCCAGACCAAGTACTATGTGCGCCTGAAGGTCGCCGACCGCGTGGGCGCCCTGTCCGAGACGGTCGACATCTTTGCCAAGCACAACATCTCGATCTCGCTCATCAACCAGGTCGAGGACGGCAAGTCGGGCGTCAGCGATGCCTGCTCGGTCATCTTCCTGACGCACCGCGCGCTCGAGAAGGACGTCCAGGCTGCCGCCGCCGAGCTTGCCAGCGTCGACTGCGTGGCCGAGGTCGCCAACGTCCTGCGCATCGAGGACGTCGAGGCCTGGACCGAAGGCGTCATGGCCAACTAATCCAACGCTCGCTTAGCAATACGCGCTTTGAGGGCTCCCGTCCGTTCTGGGACGGGAGCCCTTTTGTCACCTGCTCCAAGCACAACGGCAGAGCATATTTGCGCGAGCCGCTCATCGGTAACGCGGGCTACCGTTCACCGATATGCAAACGCGGCCGATTCCGGCTACCGCTACGCTGTGCTGCGAATGTCCGCCCGCGATGAGAGGAAGCACTATGTTGCTTGAGGGCAAGAAAGCAATCATCACCGGAGGAACGCGCGGTATCGGCTATGCCATCGCCTGCCGTTTTATCGAGGAAGGCGCTGCCGTCACCGTCTTTGGCTCGCGCCAGGAGACTGCCGACGCGGCCGTTGAGAAGCTAGCAGCCGCCTATCCCGACGCCAAGGTCTGGGGCCGCTCCTGCGACCTCACCTCGCTCGAAGCCGTAACCGAGTCCTTTACCCAGGCCGCAGCCGACATGGGCGGCTTGGACACGGTCGTCAACAACGCCGGCATCTCCCAGCGCTCGCCCCTTTTGGATTACACGGCAGAAGAGTTTGCAAAGGTCATGGACCTCAATGTCGTCGCCGTCTTTAATGGTCACCAGGCTGCCGCCAAGATCATGACCGAGGCCGGCCACGGCGGCACCATCACCACCACGAGCTCGATGGTCGCCAAGTACGGTCAGCCCTCCGGCGTCGGCTATCCAACGTCCAAGTTTGCCGTCAACGGCATGGTCCAGTCGCTCTCGCGCGAGCTCGCCCCCATGGGCATTCGAGTCAATGCCGTCGCGCCTGGCGTAACCAAGACCGATATGGTCGCCAACCTGCCCGAAGAAGTCATCAAGCCCATCATCGCCACTATTCCGCTCGGTCGCATGGGCGAGCCCGAGGATGTCGCCAACGCCTTCGTTTTCCTAGCGAGCGACATGTCCTCCTATGTCACGGGCGCCATCCTCCCCGTCGACGGAGCCGCCCGCTCTTAAGGGACCACAAGCCTCAGCTCCCAGCCTCAACATAGTCCAACAAAGAAGGCGCGCCGTCTGCATCAACTGCAGGCAGCGCGCCTTCTTCTGTTATGAAAGAGAAACTATGTCCCAGTATCTCGGATCAGAACGGAGCACGGTTTCCCCAGGACCTCCTTGCGGAAACTGCGTCCCGTTTTGAACGCCGATTCTGGGATACCGTTTCCGCAACGGGTCTCTCGCGGAAACTGCATCCCACTCTGAACGCCCATTCCGGGACACAGTTTCCCAACGGCCCCCGTTTCGGAAACCACATCCCGTTCCGAGCCTTCAAAGCGGGACGCGGCTTCCCCGAGAGAGTATCGACTACTTGCCGTCGTCGTCCTCGGCTTCTTCTCTTGCATAGAGCTCCAGCATGCGGCGGCGGTATTCGCGCACGGCGAGCTTGGCGCGCTCCAGGCGGCGACGCTCATGCGGAGTCAGCTCGGACGTGTCAATCTCATCACCATAAGTCTTATCGGCAAGCAGGTGCGCCGCGTCCACGATACGGGCATCGATGTGCCCGCTTGCCGCCTCGGCCGAGAGGCGGTCCGCAATGGAATCAAGGGTAGGTATGCCGTCGAGTGTGCGTCCGTGACCATGCGAGGTCAGCAGCTCGTGCTCGCGTGCGAGCAGGCTCGCCAAATCGTGATGGGCGCGCAGGATGTCGAGCGCATCGGATGGATGCTCGGCAACTTCTGCCACGGCGGCGACCGGTGCGGCGTCGACCACGCGGTAGAAGAGCTGAGCGAGTAGCGGCATCAAGAACACCGTGATGGCACCGGCGGCAACCATGACCGACGCAATATCTTGCGACAACGCACCCGCGTTGACGGCAACGCTCGTCACGGCAACGATGATCGGCAGCGCCGTGGTGCAGTACAGGGCCACGGTAATGCGACCATACGCCGACACATCGCGCGTCGCAGGGCAAATGCTCATAGAAATAAGAATGGGCACGGCACGAATAATCAGCAACGCCATGATAAAACCCACGAGCAAACCCGGGCGCGACGCCACGGCCGTCAGATCGATCTTTGCGCCCGATACGGTAAAGAACACCGGAATCAAAAAACCGTAGGCCAGGCCGTCGAGCTTGGTCTCGAGCGTATGGTTGCCCTCGGGGATGATATAGCGCAGGACAAAGCCGGCGGCAAAAGAACCCAACACGATGTCGAGATCAAAGACAGCTGAGAACGCCACGAGCGTGACCAGGATGAGCACCGTCAGGCGCACGAAGGTCTGCGACGTGGTATCGGCGCGCTCCTCGACAAACGCAAAGAAGCGGCTGCCGACGCGCTTGGAGCGGCTCGGGACCACGGCCAGCAACACGCAAACCACCGCAAACAAGCCAAGGATTACGAGCGTTTGGATGCCAGTGCGGGCAGACAGCAGCACCGACATGGCGAGCACAGGGCCGAGCTCGCCCCAGGTGCCATACGCGAGAATCGAGTCGCCCACACGCGTGCCAGTGAGCGAGCGCTCACGCATGATGGGCACGAGCGTGCCGAGCGCCGTAGAAGTGAGGGCAAGCGTTACGGCGATACCGTCGAAATGGCTGACCGAGAACCACGGGGTAAAGCGCACGGCAAGCCAGGCGATACCAAACGTGACGACCCACGTCGCCAAGCCGTAGCGCCCCTCGACGCCCGTGATGCTCTTGGGGTCGATCTCAAAGCCGGCAAGCAGGAACAAAAAGGCCAGGCCGAGCTCGGACACAAGCGAGACCTCGGCATCTACATGGATGACGCCGAGCATATGGGGTCCCAGCACCGCGCCGAGCACGAGCAAAAAGACCGTCTCGGGAACAGGTTTTCCAGGAATCGCCGAGGCGATAAAAGGACTCGCAAAGGCCACGAGTGCGATGATGGCGAGCGAAACGAATGCCATGTGATGCCTTTCTCTTGATTGCGCATCACTGTAGCACCCTCGCCGTCCTCAACGCGCCACGAGCTGTCGTATCATAGTGAGGTTTACAAACATGTGGCTCAAGGCGACCGCGAGGCTTGCCCCGCAAACCGACCGCTGCCGCATACCGTACCGTACGCCCAACCGATCAGGAAGGCAGGAACCAATGGTCTCTCGTATCTACGTGGAGAAGAAACCCGGGTTCGACGTCGAGGCTCAGCAGCTCAAGGGCGAGCTGACCGAGATTCTCGGCATCAAGGGCATCGAGGCCCTGAGGATCATCAACCGCTACGACGTCGAGGGCATCGACGAGGAGCTTTTCCGCTCCTGCGTGCCGACCGTCTTTAGCGAGCCCCAGGTCGATGTGACCTACGACGAGCTCCCCGCAAGCGATGGCGCCGTCTTTGCCGTCGAATTCCTGCCTGGCCAGTTTGACCAGCGCGCCGACTCCGCCAGCGAGTGCGTGCAGCTCATCAGCCAGGGCGAGCGCCCCGCCGTGCGCTCCGCCAAGGTCTATATGATCTCGGGCGCCCTGGACGAGGCCTCCATCGATGCCATCAAGCACTACGTGGTGAACCCCGTCGAAGCGCGCATCGCCTCGCTCGACCTGCCCGAGACGCTGTACATGGAGACCCCCGAGCCCCAGCCCGTCGAGGTGCTCGACGGCTTCCGCGAGCTCGACGAGGCCGGCCTTGCCGCCTTTATCGCCGATCGCGGCCTTGCCATGGACGAGGCGGACATCGCCTTCTGCCAGCAGTACTTCCGCGATGAGGACCGCGACCCCACCATCACCGAGATCCGCGTGATCGACACCTACTGGTCCGACCACTGCCGCCACACCACCTTCGGCACCGTCCTGGATGACGTGACGATCGACGACGCCGTGGTGCAGCAGGCCTTCGACCGCTACATGGAGATGCGCCACGAACTCGGCCGCGACGCCAAGCCCGTCTGCCTCATGGACATGGGCACCATCGGCGCCAAGTACCTTAAGAAGACCGGCGTCATGACCGATGTCGACGAGTCAGAGGAGATCAACGCCTGCACCGTCAAGGTGAAGGTCGATGTCGACGGCGAGGACCAGGACTGGCTGTTCCTGTTTAAGAACGAGACCCACAACCACCCGACCGAGATCGAGCCCTTCGGCGGTGCCGCCACCTGCGTGGGCGGCGCCATCCGCGACCCGCTCTCGGGCCGCAGCTATGTGTACCAGGCCATGCGCGTCACCGGCGCCGGCGACCCCACCGTCCCCGTGTCCGAGACGCTCGAGGGCAAGCTGCCGCAGCGTAAGCTCGTGACCACTGCTGCCGCCGGCTACTCCAGCTACGGCAACCAGATCGGCCTTGCCACCGGTCAGGTCAACGAACTCTATCACCCCGGCTACGTCGCCAAGCGCATGGAGGTCGGCGCCGTCGTGGGCGCTACCCCGGCAAACCACGTGCGTCGCGAGTGCCCCGCCCCCACCGACAAGATCATCCTGTTGGGCGGCCGCACCGGCCGTGACGGCATCGGCGGTGCCACCGGCTCCTCCAAGACCCAGAACACCGAGTCCATCGAGACCTCGGGTGCCGAGGTCCAGAAGGGCAACGCCCCGGTTGAGCGCAAGCTGCAGCGTCTGTTCCGCCGCGGCGACGCCTGCCGTCTAATCAAGCGCTGCAACGACTTTGGCGCCGGCGGCGTCTCGGTCGCCGTAGGCGAGCTTGCCGATGGCCTGTATGTCGACCTGGACACCGTGACCAAGAAGTACGACGGCCTGGACGGCACCGAGCTCGCCATCTCCGAGTCCCAGGAGCGTATGGCCTGCGCCGTCGCCGACGGTGACGTCGAGGAGTTCATGGGCTACGCCGCCGAGGAGAACCTGGAGGCGACCGTTATCGCCGAGGTTACCGCCGAGCCGCGCATGCGCATGGCCTGGAACGGCGTCGCCATCGTCGACCTGTCCCGCGAGTTCCTCAACTCCAACGGCGCACCCAAGCACCAGGTCGCCCACGTGTGCGCCCGTAGCGTGTGGCAGCCCAGCTGGGCCGGCACCACGCTCGCCGAGCGCATGACCTCGCTCGTCACCGACCTCAACGTCGCCTCCAACAAGGGCCTTTCCGAGCGCTTTGACTCCACCATCGGCGCCGCGACCGTGCTCATGCCCTTTGGTGGCAAGACGCAGCTCACCCCAAGCTCGGCCATGGTCGCCAAGTTCCCCGTAGACGGCGAGACCACCACGGCGAGTGCCATGGCATGGGGCTTCAACCCCTATCTGATGGAGGCCGACCAGTTTGCGGGCGCTTACCTGTCCGTGGTCGAGTCCATCGCCAAGCTCGTTGCCGCCGGCTTTGAGCACAAGCGCGCCTACCTCTCCTTCCAGGAGTACTTCGAGCGCCTGCGCACCGAGGCCGAGCGCTGGGGCAAGCCCATGGCTGCCGTTCTTGGTGCCCTTATGGCCCAGGTCGACCTGGGTGCCGGCGCCATCGGCGGCAAGGACTCCATGAGCGGTTCGTTTGAGGACGAGGCCGGCGAGCTCAACGTTCCGCCGACCCTGATCAGCTTCGCCGTCGCCGTGGGCAAGGCCGCCCGCGCCGTCTCGCCCGAGTTCAAGGGCCTCACGCACCGCGTCGTCCGCATCGCCCCCGCCACCTATGGCGAGGACTACCGCCCCGACGCCCAGCAGCTGCTCGCCGCGTTTGACGCCGTCGAGGCGCTCACTGCTACCGGCAACGCCCTAGCCATCTCCACGCCCGGCTACGGCTGCGGCGCCGAGAGCCTCTTTAAGATGTGCGTCGGTAACCAGATCGGTATCGAGCTTGCCGAGGATGTAGACGTGGAGAGCCTCTTCACCCCGCTCTACGGCAGCTTTATCGTCGAGCTCGCCGAGGATGCCGAGCTGCCCGAGGTCGCCGACGGCGTTGTCGTCGAGCCCCTGGGCACCACCGTCGAGGGCTATGTCATCGACACCGGCTCCGAAGTCATCGAGCTCTCCGAGCTCCAGGAGGCCTGGGAGAGCGGCATCGAGGGCGTCTTTGCCTACCGCAGCGCCGACGAGACCCCCGAGGTCGAGACCATCGACTTCCGCGCCAAGGATATCCACGTGTACGGCGGCGCCAAGATCGCCCGCCCGCGCGTGATCATCCCCGTGTTCCCCGGCAACAACTGCGAGTACGACAGCGCCCGTGCCTTCCGTGCCGCCGGTGCCGAGGCCGACACCTTCGTGATCAACAACCTCACGCCCGAGGCCGTCGCCGAGAGCACCCACGAGCTTGCCCGCCGCATCCGTGCAAGCCAGATCGTTATGATCCCCGGCGGCTTCTCGGGCGGCGACGAGCCCGACGGCTCTGCCAAGTTCATCACGGCGTTCTTCCGCGCTCCCGAGGTCACCGAGGCAGTCCGCGACCTGCTCAAGGCCCGCGATGGCCTGATGCTGGGCATCTGCAACGGCTTCCAGGCCCTGATCAAGCTCGGCCTGGTGCCCTACGGCGACATCGTCGACGCCACGCCCGATGCGCCCACGTTGACGTTCAACACCATCGGTCGCCACCAGAGCCGTCTGGTGCGCACCCGCATCTCGTCCAACTTGTCCCCGTGGCTGTCGCAGTGCAGCCTGGACGACCCCTACACCGTCGCCATCAGCCACGGCGAGGGCCGCTTTGTCGCCAATGACGAAGTGCTCGCCCAGCTGATCGCCAACGGCCAGGTCGCCACGCAGTACGTTGGCGAGGACGGCAAGCCCAGCATGGATCTCTCCGTCAACCCCAATGGCTCCGCACTCGCCATCGAGGGCATCACGAGCCCCGACGGCCGCGTCCTGGGCAAGATGGGCCATGCCGAGCGTCGCGGCGACAACCTGTACCGCAACGTGCCCGAGCATGTCCCCGGCGATAAGTTCATGCCGATCTTTGAGAGCGGCGTGGCCTACTTCGCTTAAACCTTTCCCATCGGGTACAATCCCTTCGGGTAACAACACCCGCCACCGACACATCCGGTGGCGGGTTCTTTTTTGCTTCGCGCACGCAGGAAGGACATCATGGAAAGCCGCAAGCCGTATCTCGCCACCCTGCCCGGACTCATCCTGGGCTGTCTTGTTTGCTGTGCACTCTGGGGATCGGCCTTTCCCTGCATCAAGATCGGCTACGGCCTCTTTGGCATTCCCGCGCACGACAGCGCCTCGCAGCTGCTCTTCGCGGGTCTGCGCTTCACCCTTGCCGGCATGCTGGTCATTGTTGGCATGAGCGTGGTCCAGCGCCGACCGCTCGTTCCGCAAGCGCGTGATATCAAGCCCATCTGCATCTTGTCGCTCTTCCAGACCATCGGCCAGTACTTCTTTTTCTACCTTGGTCTCTCCCGTGCAAGCGCTATGTCGAGCTCCATCATCGAGGCCAGCGCCAACTTCCTAGCCATCCTCTTTGCCGCCCTGGCGTTTCGCACCGAGAAGCTCAATGCGGCCAAGGTGCTCGGCTGCGTACTGGGCTTTGCCGGTGTCGCGCTCGTCAACCTCTCGGGCGCAGATGGCACCTTTGGCTTCAGGCTCGATGGCGAGGGCTTTATCCTAGCCTCCACTGTCGCGGGTGCTCTTTCGACCTGCCTGATCGGCATCTTCTCGCGCAAGCACGACGGCGTCTTGCTCGCCGGGTGGCAGTTCTTGGTCGGCGGCCTGGTCCTCACCGCCATCGGCTTTTTGATGGGCGGCACGCTCTCCCCCACGGCGATTGTCCCCGCCATCGCGCTCATCATCTACATGGCGCTTATCTCCGCGGTCGCCTACTCGCTATGGTCGCGTCTGCTTGCCGTCAACCCCGTCAGCCGCGTGTCGGTCTTTGGCTTTATGAACCCGGTCTTTGGCGTGTTGCTGAGCGCGCTGCTGCTCGGCGAGGGTGCCGGCACGAGCCCCGCTACCGTCATCGTTGCCCTGCTGTTGGTCTGCGGCGGCATCATCATCGTCAACAAACCTAAAAAGGCCTAACGAACTGCCCTTATTTAGCAGAGGGAATTCACATACTTTAGTTTAATTGAGTGCATTGGAGAGCCAAGGGACGCCATGCACGCAAGCGTTCGCCCCTTTTTCTAGCGTATTTGTACGCCGGCTTTCTTCTTCTCGGCCTTGACGCGGTAGAGCTCCGCATCGGCAGCGCGAAGTAAGTCTTGCCAGGTGTCAACGCTATCGCCGACCCACGCGTAACCGATAGACATCCGCAATGCATACGGCACCTCGGCACGAGCGAGCTCGTCGTTAATCACCGAACACAGGTCTATGATGTCCTGCTCCGCCGTCGCCTTTTGAAGCACCACGAACTCATCGCCACCATAACGTGCGATAAAGCCACCAGACGCCGAGCAGACCTCTTTGAGCGTAGCAGATATGACCTGGAGGGCATGATCGCCCTCAACATGTCCATACCGGTCGTTAATCTGCTTAAAGCCGTCAGCGTCCATCATAAGCAGATACACACCCTCGGCCTGGTCAGTACCCGAGAACAGCGACAGCATATAGGTCTCAAAACGGTTGCGATTGTTAAGGCCAGTCAACGGGTCGGTCGAGATCAGTTGCTCCTGGCAGATGATGTAGAGCAGCTGGATGCTCAGCGTTATACCGACGCAAAGGCCCGGTACCGAAAACAAAACCTGGAAGGTACCGCCCACCAGAGCGGGAATCGCAAAAAAGGCTAGGGTGTGATAAATGGCCTTCTTTTGCAGGCTTTCGACTTTTTGAGCCTGAATAAAGGCATGCAAGGACGTATATATAACGTAGCAGTAGCTCACGATGGGCTGGATCATATAAGCAAAGCCGCGACGATATACGCCCTGTGCATCGATATAGAACATAGCGTGCGTCCAGTAGCTGGTAAATGCCAGCACGACCACCAATGCGGTTGGCAACGTTAAAAGTACCACCCTGTAGGGCGTGGTCAGGAGCCGTGAGCCCTGCATCGTTTCGGAATAGAAAAACCAAATGAGGCACGCGATGGCGAACAGCGAAAACGAGACCGCGTTGGAAATCCAGTTGGCCGTGATGCCTACAGGAGTGTTCACGCCGTCCGAGAGCGTCCAGATCATATCGAAGAAAATGTAGGCAGCAGACGTGTAGCCCAGCATGCTAAACAAAAGCTGCTGGGTGCTCGAGAACAGGGAGCGACGGCTTCGTACGGCAAGCCCGATAAGAACAATCATGCATAGCAGGAATATCTCGATCTTGAGTGCCTTAACCACTAGACGCCCTCCCTTCAATATCCAAGTGGTCAGAATCGCCCGATTCGTGTCTGGGCAATATACGCCCCTTACTCCGCAGGGGTAAAGGGAATAATAGCAGAGCGCCCGAACGTTGCTGCAAGACAGCTCTCGTTCGGGCGCTCTGACGGCGCGAATTGCACACGCCGGCTTGATTGACTCGCGTCGACGATTACTCGCCGTCGATGTCGGTCGCGACGGCCTCCTCAATAGCCTCGACGCCTTCGGCCGACAGATCCTCTTTGCCGTGGCAGAACTTCTTATCGACCCAGCCGGTCAGAATCGGAGCCATGATTGCCGTGATGATGACGGCGGTGGCAATCTGCGCATACGCGGTGGGCGCAAGCTCGGCATAGCGCGGAGCGACCTCGGCGAGGGCAACCGGCGTGGTCATGGCCGTGCCGGCAATGGTGGAGCATGCCACTGCCGCCTTACCGTTGCCGCCACACAAGCGCTCGAAAGCAAAGGTAATGGGACCGACGATAAAGAGCGTGATGAGGCCCAGCAGAATGCCCGAAATGCCACCGGCGATGAAGCTCGAAAGGCTCATGGACGCACCGAGCTGAAAACCGATGACAGCGATCGCGGGATTGGCGCCGGGGACCAGCAAGTTCTTGATAAACGGGAACAAGTTGCCCAGAACCATGCCGATAACAAGCGGCAGGATGGATCCAATAATGGTGCCAATGGGAATGTTGGCAAGGCCGGAAACACCGAGGATGATCATCGTGACGGCGGGGCCGGCCGTAAAGAACAGGATACCGACAGCGCCCTGCTCGGACTCATCGCCGAACTCGCCCATGATGCCCGTATAGAGCGCCATGTTGCAAAACGTAATGCCGCCAATAATGGAGACCGAGCTCAGACCCAGGAAGTTGTCGTTAAAGAAATATGCCACGCCCAGGCCGAGAGCCGCTGCGACGACCAGCTTGGGGATCAGCACGACGATGCCGGTCTTGATGGCGCCCGGCGTGGACTTAAAGCTGATGCCGGCGCCCACAAACAGCAGGATCGCGGCGACGATGGTATTGGAGCCACCGCGGCAGGCAGCCGTAAAGAAGCCGCCGATCTCAAAAACCTGCGGGCAGAAGGTGTTGAGCAAAAGGCCGACGATCATCGGGTAGATCATGATGTCACCCGGGATGCGCGGTACCTTGATTTTCTTTTGCTCGTTGGCGGTCGCTTTCTGTGCCATGAAACCCCCATTTCCGCTGACACGGAACAAAAGCCCACGTCATGCTTTGCTACAGTAAAGTTTGACCATGGTACCAGAAGAAATAGACCAGCTCGGTGAGAAATTCGATTCATCGCGCCGGAACGCCAAACGTGCCCCGCTCTTATATGAGGCTCAAAACGATATAGAACACGATGCCCGAGACGCAGCACCACAACATCGACTTTGTCTTGATTGCAACCGCCACGACGCCGACGGCCGCAATCCAGGGAATCAAGCCCTGCCACAAGCCGGCGTCAAAAGCGCCAGGGCTTATCAAATCGTTGGCGACCAGCGCCGCGAAGGCGGCGGGCGGAATATAGCCCAAGGCCTCGGTAACGCGGGGCGACAGGGTCCGCCCGCGCAAGGCGAACGCCGGCGCGATGCGAAAGAACGCGATAGCAGCCCACGACGACAGCCACAGAACCAAGAACTCGTTAACGGGCATCGCGGGCACCTCTTCCGTCAAATACAGCATCGCACGCCAGCGCAATGGCAATGCCGACCACGACGCTTGCCGGCACGGCAATATTCGTGAGGCCCAAGAACTTGCATACGGCGACGGACACCGCGCCCGAAACCGCCGCGACAACGTTGCCGCGCGACAGCCGCTGCGAAAAGAGCAGGCAGATAAAGAGCGAGGTGCAGACAAAAGCTGCAATGGCGGTGGGAACATCGACAACGGCGCCGACGATGGCGCCCATCGTACACGAAACGCCCCATGTTGCGATGAGGATCACGTTGAGCACAAAGGACTCGCGCGGGCCCCAATCCTCCCCTTCAACCAACTTGGCAAGCGAGATGCCATATGCCTCCTCGGTAAGTGTCGCGGCAACAGCCAGCGTCTGACGCTTCGAGGCACCCCTCAGATGCGGCGCGATCGATGCCGAGTAAAGCGCAAAACGCGAGGAGATGGCGGCAACGCTCGCGATAATCGAAGGTGCCGGTACACCCGCCAGCCAAAGATTGCAGATCATAAACTGGCCGCTGCCCGTCACAAACGTGCTGCTCAGAGCAAAAACCATCCAGGGTTCCATTCCCGTCTGCCCCATGATCATTCCGCACGGCGCGCCTATTGCAACATAGGTAAGCATCACTGGCCAGACGGTTCTAACGATTTTGAGCACCATACGCTTCTCATCCTGACAAGGTCTCCGAGCCGCATGTAGCGACACGGCAGAATCATCATCCGACAGCAACCGATTTCACCTACAATTGCCACCGGATCGAAAGACACAACTTTTTAGGAAGTCATTATGACAGCTATCGATCGAGACCGGGCGCGCGCGGCCTTCAAAAGCTACACCGATGCCTACGACGCCACCAACCCACGCATCGCGCTCAAAATCGAGCATACGTACCACGTGGCCGAGGCGTGCGATGCCGTAGCGCGCGAGCAGGGCTGGTCGTCAGAAGATATTGACCTGGCATGGCTTTGCGGCCTGCTACACGATATGGGCCGCTTTGAGCAGCTGCGACGCTGGGACACCTTTAAGGACGCCGAGAGCATGAGCCATGCGGCGCTGGGCATCGAGGTCCTCTTTGGCGAGAATCCCGCCGATGCACCCGCCACGACAAACATCCGTGACTTTATCGAAACCGGTGCGCATGACGAGCTCATCCGAGCGAGCATCGCCTATCACAGCGACTTTCGCCTGCCGACACAACTCGACGAGCGTACACGGTGCTTCTGCGATATCGTGCGCGATGGCGACAAGATCGACATTATGCGCACCATCGCCGACAGCACCGTCGATACCATCCTCAAGGTGGATGAGGACGCGTTTCTAGCCAGTCGCTTCTCGGTACCGACGCTTGCCGCCTTTGACGAGCATCGGTGCGTCGCGCGCGACGAGCGCAACGAGCCGGCGGACTACCTGGTGGGACTCATCTGCTTTATGTTTGAGCTCGTCTATCCAGCGAGCCGCACGCTGGCGCGCGAGCAGGGCGATATCTACCGCCTGCTCGACGCGCCCTTTGGCATTACGCGGCCCTTTACCGACCCCGCCACGCAGGCGACTTGGAGCCGCCTTAAGGACGAGATGCGCGACTGGCTGGCGCGCGCCTAGCGCTCAAGCTGGGCCAGCAGTTCCTCGACGACCTCGACGGCATCGCCGACAACCTTGTACTGGGCAGCACCAAAGATGGGGGCATCCGGGTCCTCGTTGATGGCGATAATGCACTCTGCCCCACCGATGCCGGCAAGATGCTGGATGGCGCCCGAAACACCGATACTCACGAGAAGCTTGGGCGAAACCGATACGCCGGTCTGGCCAATCTGATGGCGACACTCCAACCAGCCGGCCTCCACGACAGGTCGCGTGCAACCAAGCTCGGCTCCCAGAGCCTCGGCGAGCCTTCGCATCAGGGGCAGATTCTTCTTGGAGCCAATGCCGCGGCCCACCACGACCAAGCGCTCGGCATCGGCGATCGAGGCCTGCTGCCTCCACTCCTCGGCGGGAATCGAGATCTCGACACGAGCCTTAGCATCATCCGCAAGCGATATCTGGGTGATCGTGCCGGAGCGGTCGTAGTCAAAGTCGGGCGCCTTAAAGATGCCGGGACGAACCGTTGCCATCTGGGGACGATGATTGGGGCAGACGATGGTGGCCATCAGGTTGCCGCCAAACGCCGGACGCGTCTGTTGCAGCAGCCCCGTCTCCGTATCCATCGAAAGTACGGTGCAGTCAGCCGTAAGGCCCGTCTGCAAGCGCACGGCAACGCCGGGTGCCAGTTCGCGGCCAAAAGCGGTCGCACCGTATAGGATGGCCTCGGGTTTGCGTTCGGCTACCAAATCGCAGATCAAGCGGGCGTAGACCTCCGCATCGTTTTGGCGCAGGCGCTCGTCGCGACAGGCCAGGACTTCGTCGGCGCCCGCGCAAACCAGATGCTCCAGGTCGCCGAGAGAACCCTCGGGACCCATACCGATCAGTGCCACCAGACGGCAGTCGCGAGCATCGGCAAGCTCGCGGCCCTTGCCCATAAGCTCATAGGCAACGGGAGTCACCGTATCGTGCTCGTCGGTCTGCGCGAATACCCAAATGTCTCGATATGCATCAAGGTCCACCGCACCAGCGGCCTCGTCACGCTCGATCGAGATAGCGTTGACAGGGCAGGCGTCGACGCACCCACCGCATAGGATGCAGCCGTCGGTTACGCGGGCGCATCGGCTGGGTCGCTCGCCTTCCACTACGATGCCGCCCGAGGCACAGGCGCGAACGCAGCGACCGCAGCCGATACAGGCTTCGCTATCGATAATCAGTCCGCTCATCTATGCCATCCCCTCGATAATCTTGGCAAGCTTTGCCGCCTGCTCGGACGCCGTCCCCTCAACGGCCTCGCACGTTTGGTCACGGTCGGGCACAAACGAGCGCACGACCTGTGTCGGCGACCCGGCAAGACCGCAACGCGCGGGGTCGGCGTTCACGTCGGCGGCACTGACCACGCGCACGTCCGCCTCCTCCGCCGCGCGAATACCGGCAATACTCGGCATACGCAACTGGTCAATCTCCTTGGCAGTCGTCATCGCGCACGGCATCTCAAGATAGACCGTCTCCTCGCCGGCATCGCAACCGTGAACGAGCGCCAGCGAGCCACAGGTCGTAAAGCCCGCGCTCTGCACGCAGCTCACGTCGGTCACGCAGGGAATATCAAAGGCACCGGCAAGCTCGGGACCAATCTGGGCCGTATCGCCATCCACCGCCATCTTGCCGCAGATGAGCAGGTCGAAGTCCTCGTCGAGCGCCTCGATGCCGCACTTGAGGGCATAGGTGGTTGCCAGGGTATCGGCACCTGCAAAGGCGCGATCGGTCAGCAGCAGCGCATCGTCGGCGCCTCGAGCGATGCAGTCGCGCAGCAGCGACTCGGTCGCGGGGATGCCCATCGACACCACCGTCACGCGCACATCCATGCCAAAGCCGATAAAGTCGTCCTTCAGCGCCAGCGCGCATTCCAAAGCGCTCGCATCAAAGGGATTAATGACCGCCTGCTTGCCATCGCGCACGATGGTATTGGTCTTGGGGTCCATCTTGACCTCGGTGCTGCCCGGCACGGCCTTGACGCACACCACCATATGGAAATCGCTCATCTTCACGCGCCCCCTTTCTGGACGAGCTCATCCAAGAGCTTCTCCGAAAACAGGTTACCGCGACCCAGCTGCCCGGCAGGATCGAGCTGGAGCTTGAGCCGCGCCGACTCGACCATGGCCTCGTGACCGTACATCGTCTCCAAGAAGCCCGCCTTGATCTTGCCGACGCCGTGTTCTGCGGAGACGGCACCGCCCATGGCCGTGACCTCGGAAGCCCACTGGGCAAAGAGTTCTCCGCCGCGGCGATAATCCTGTGCATCGCGCGGCAGAATGTTCACATGCAGATGGTTGTTACCGATATGCCCCCAGGAGGCAGATTCAAGCCCACTTTCCGCCAGCGTGCGGCGATAGAGGGCGATAACATCGGCCAAGTGCGCGTTGGGCACCGACATGTCCGAACCCAGTTTGGTGATGGTGGGATCCATGCGGCGGCGCTCGTCGATGAGCATGTTGACGCTCTCGGGCACCGCATGGCGGAAGAATCGCTGACACTCGCGATCGACCTCGGTGCGCGCGACCCATGTCGCATCGTCACTGCCGCCCGCAAGCTCCAGTACCCACCCCAAGTGATACAGCTCCTCAGTCGCCTGGGCTTCGTCGTCGCAGTCGAGCTCCACGTAGACACAGACCTTGGCGTCTTTGTCGAGCGCAGGCAGCGAGGCAAACGCCGTCGACTGCTCGCGCTGGCGACGTAGAATATCCAGGGCGCCAGCATCGAAGTACTCGATGGCAGCCGCATGGGACAGGACGGGACGCACAGAATCGGTGAAGGACACGGCCTTGTCTTCGCTGTCGAAGAAGCAGCTCACGCCCCAAACGACCGCGGGTGCCACCTGCAGGGCAATCTCGAGTTCGGTGATGACGCCGATTGTGCCACACGCACCGATAAACAGATCGATGGCATCCATATCGTCAGCAACGAAATAGCCCGAAGCATTTTTTGTCTTGGGCATGGTATAGCCGGGAAGATCGAGCTCGAGTGTACGGCCCGCTGCCGTCACGAGCGACAGGTGGCGGCCCTGGGCAAAAGCCTCGCCGCGCCGAAGCTCAAGCAAATCGCCATCAGCCAGCACGACGTGGAGTCCCGTGATATGTGGGCGCATGGGGCCGTAGGCGTAGCTGCGGGCACCGGAGGCGTTACATGCCGCCATGCCGCCCAGACAGGCAGACGCCTCGGTGGGATCGGTGGGAAAAAACTGCTCGGGAGCCTCTTGGAACTCCTCGTAGGCCTCAAGCGATGCCTGGTCCCAACCAGCGGTCGGCAGCACCTTCTTGCTCAGCTGCTTGCGCAGCTCCGAGAGCACAACGCCCGGCTCCACGCGCAGCAGAAATTGGCCTTGTTCATCGCGGCGAAGGCCCAAATAGCGATTCATACGGGAAGTATTGAGGATATGCCCGCCGTGGGGCACGGCGCCGGCGGCAAGGCCGGTTCGGGCACCCTGAACCGTTACCGGAACACGCTCGGCATGGAGCTTTTCCAAAATGGCACGGACCTCGTTTTCCGTTGTCGGAAACGAGATGCTCGAGGCCTCGCCCGATGCGCGAGATTCATCGCGGCCATACTCTTCGAACTCGTCGGTGAAGGGTTTGATGGTTGCAGACACGCGAACTCCCCCTTTAGCTAACTACAGTGTTTGCAGGGAGATGTTACCGCATCGTTTCGTCGACGTGTTCGAGACCGTCTCCATAATTGGCGTTTTTTACGTTCGTGCAATTCGGCGAGCGGCTTGATTTCCTCGGCAGACGATGCTTTTGACACATATGGCCCCGCCGTCGCCGACCGCGCGATTGTCGCTCGAAAAAAGTTGGAGTATTTTTTGCCGCCTTTTACCTGCGGAGACGCCAATCCGTCAAGCATTTGGTCAGAAATTGGTCAAGTAGCGGCTGATAAGGTCGGCGTCGACAGCCAAAACCGATAGAAGTTTTGGCCCAGAAGCAGGGAGGTTCCCATGGCATATTACTGGCCCCAGTACGGCATCGCCATCGAAGTCGACGACGATCCCCATCTCCTGCCTTTCGACGAAGAGGCATTCCCCGATACGACGGTCTACCACGTTACCACCGATGTGACCTGCGACCCCGAGTCGTTCTCGGCGCTCGCCCACCACATCGCGCATATCCACGACATCGAGCTCCCTCCCGATTTCGACGAGCTCGTCTACTCGCGCCGTCTGATGCTTCACATGCTCTTTGGAGCGGACCCGTCCACCTTTGCGCGCGTCTATACCGCCAAGGATGCCGCATGAGCGCGAAGAAGCCACCCCACTTTGCAGGCCTGGGTCGTCGCAAGAAGCTCATCGTTGCCTGCTTGGCCATCGTCTGTGCCCTTGTCGCCGTAGGACTATACGTTTGGCAGTCGCAGCCCGTACCCGAGGCGGGCGCTTCGGTTACGACGGCCGAGGGCAAAACGCGCCAGGAAATCCAAGATGAGCTCGACGCCATCGTCCGCGACAACATGATGACGATTTCGGTCGCGCCGGTCGCTCAGCTGCAGGAGGACGGCAAGCTGCGCGTCAACGTGCAAAACGTCCAAGACAATAAATTTCCCCAGCGATTCCGCGTCATCCAAAACGACGAGACCATGTACGAATCCGGTGTGGTCGAGACCGGCAAGACAATCGAGACGTGCCCCGCCGGCGACATCAAAGAAGGCGAGGCGTACATCGAGATCCAGGCACTCGATGCAAAGACCCTCGACAGCCACGGCAATCCGACACGTGTCAAGGTACGGGTTGAGCAAACCGAGAACTAGCCTTCCGGCCGACACGGCACCGCATGCAATTCACCAGCATTCGTCCAATCATCGCGGGGACGGCCCGCGGCGAATAGAAAGGAACGACCATGGACATCACCAGGAACATGAACGGAGTCAGAGCGCTCGTCGTGGGCACAGGGCTCGCGCTCGCGCTCGCAATGGGCGCCGCCCCGACGCCAGCTATGGCAGCCGGGCGCGTTGGAACCACGAAGGTAATGGTCAGGACCGAGATCGACAACGTTGAGTTCAAAGTTCCGACGGTTATTCCCTTCGTCGCCAAGGCCGACGGCACGCTTCAGGGCCCCTCAGAAGACGCGACCACCATCGACAATCATTCGGCCTACGGCATCCATGTCACCAACATGAAGATCGACGCCATGAACACCTGGACCATTGCCGCCGACGCCAAGGCCGGAACCGCGCAGAACTCCATCGACTTTAAGGTCGGCCCCGACGGCGCGCTCCAGAACGCCAGCGCCGCCGCGCAAGGGACGGGCCTCGATCTTTCCAAGAATGCAGCCTTCGACATGGGCTACCAGGGCATTGCCGGCGGCACGGACAAAATCAAGCTCAAGACAAGCGGAAACGTCGCCCGCGTCACGCGCGACATCTTCCGCGTAACCGGCGAAGGCGATCAGGTTGCGACGATCACCTGGACGGTCGAGCCCGGTGCGCACACGGCATAAGGCCGTCGCCCTGGCCGCCGCCGTCAGCATCCTAGCGTTTGGGCCAGCCATGGCCTTTGCCCAGCAAGAACAGGCGCAGGCCGCCACGCAAGTGACGGTCGACCTCTCGGAGCTCGACCGCGGCGACCGCGAGGAACCGTTGGCGCAGACAGGCGACAGACGATGGCTCTTGGCAGCAGGCGCCACAGCAGCAGGCGCGGGAACCGCCGGCCTCGGTCTGCACATCAAACGCAGCCAGAAACAAAACACGGACAGGCCGCACTAAATTAGTTAAGGAGACTCCATGGCATCGAAGAACCTTTTGCCCGTCGTCGCACTCTGCGGCGCGCTCGCAACCGGAACGCCTGTCGCCGCTTGGGCGACTCCCGTCATGGCAGACTCCTTACCAGCAGCCCTAAGTTCCGCACCAAATCCGTCGAGCGCCATTGCGTGCAAGCGTTTTTCGATCGCACAGGCCGCAATCTCGACCTCGGGATGCCTACGTCGTAATACGGACGGCTCGGTAGTCGTGGATATCAATCGTTCGAACAAGGCAAACGGCTCCCAGGCGGGGTGCGCCGTCTGCACGTGGCGCTCGGTTGTGCTCGATGCGGATGGCGATTCATGCAATTTAGAGCTGCGCATCGACATCGCTTCGGTCGATGACTCGGCGAACGGAGCGAAGGTCGCCTTCGACGGTACGTTTTTCGAGAAAGGAGGCGGTATATGTCTGGGCTGCGCCGCCGCGAATGCAGACGATGCACAGCCCACCCTCTCATTCACGGCATCGTTGCGGCTGACCAAAGCCGGCACCGATGCCATCGCGGCGGGAGAAGCGTCCCTGCTGTTCTACGCCGTCAGCGCCAAAGACACAGACGCTCATTTCGAGAAGCCAGCCGGATCACTCAGCCTTACACGAGGGATAGAGGCAGGCCCTATTGAAATCGATTCCCACGCGCAAAGCAGGCAACGTATTCTTGCCGACCCGGCACTTCTCGAAATGGAGTGGAACGGATCCGGAGCCATCGGAATTCTCCCCTCCGCGCTTGACGCCAAGACGCTCCCCCCAAACGACGGACCCATCAACGCAACCATACAAGAAGAGAGTGCGGACAAAGAAGCAGGTGCGGGCGACATGCCGTCGCCGACAAACAGCATTCCAGCTTCTTTCGAAGCACCGAATGAGCCCGCTACCGATCCAAACGATCCCGAGCTCGCGGACAGTCTGGGGCTTGCTGATCCTCAAGAGATCGATGAAGGTAACTGCTGCGTGCTTGCCGCGCTCGACCACACAGAGGTCATCGACGCTGCGAACATCGAAGTTGCCGCCGCCAATCAGCCCGTCCGCAAGTCGGCCATCATCGCATTTCCCGAATCCATCGAAGTCGTCTTTTTGCCATCGGGCGAGGTCGTGGCCCCAACACTGCTCACCTTGTTGGGCGCCAAGAATACTCGAAACGAAATTAAAAAGGTCACGGTTGTCGACCCTGCAACCACCGCCAAGCTGCGTCTATACGCCGTTGCCCCAGACGGAGGCAAGACCTTGGAATTCGATGGCGACACACTCCTAGCCTGGCGACGTCTGGACATTATGCAAGACGTCTCGTATCAGATCGAACTCGAAGGGTTTGATCGTGCCCGCGATGCCAATATCATTGCCGCGGCTATTGAATCCCCACAGCGGCTTATGACACTGCGCTTTGAATACTATCCCTATGTCCCGACAACCACCTGAGGCTTAAATGCTGCGCGTCGTTGCTAATGCCACTTATATAACGTATTAGATGAGTCGCGATGTACCTCGCATTCCACTCTGCTACGATTGCCACGTTGGCATCAATACGGGAGGGCTCATGCCGGGCTTGGGAACAATCATCAACGTTGTGCTTTTGATTGCGGGCGGTCTTTTGGGATTAGCGGGCGGTCGCTTCATTACACCGCGCATCCAAGACACGCTCATGAAAGCATCGGGGCTGTGCGTCCTGTTTATCGGCCTGGGCGGCACCATGCAGAAGATGCTCCTTATCGATGGGGAGGCGCTGGCGACCACTGGTACCACCATGCTCATTGTCTCGTTCGCCCTCGGCTCGCTCATCGGCGAGGCCGTCAACTTGGAAGCCGCCATCGAGAACCTTGGCGAATGGCTCAAGCGCAAGACTGGCAGTGAGGACGATAACGAGTTCACCAACGCTTTTGTCTCGGCTTCACTCACCGTCTGCATCGGTGCCATGGCTATCGTGGGATCAATCCAAGACGGCCTGCTCGGCGACTGGTCCACGCTCGCCCTCAAGGGAGCGCTGGACTGCATCATCGTCTGCACCATGACGGCCTCGCTTGGACGCGGCTGTATTTTCTCCGCCCTGCCCGTCGCCGTGTTCCAGGGGACGATTACGCTGTTTGCCGGCGCGCTCTCCCCCATCATGACCACAGCAGCCCTCAACAGCCTTTCGCTCGTAGGATCCATGCTCATCTTCTGCGTCGGCGTCAATCTCATCCGTCCTCAGACCTTCCGCACGGCCAATATGCTTCCCTCCGTCGTCATCGTCGTCATCTACGCCCTCCTGTTCTAAATCTATCAACGCAGCGGTATCTCGAACATCTGTTTGATGCTGTGCTATGATATGAGGTCACCGTAGCTGCGTTCGAGAGGAGGAGCGGTGGCCGACCAGGACATCAAGATGCTCATCGAGCGCATTATGGCCGAGGCCCGGACCCATCAGTCCGCCCGCTTCTCAAACGAAGTCTACGCAGACGAGCCGATTCTCAAAACCGGCCGACAGATGCAGAATTTCCTCCCCGATCAGTACCGCAAGATGCGCGAGATATCGCGCTGGCAGGATGACCCCAAGGGCGGCGCGGGCCGTTGGCTTTCGGAAGCCGAGCTTTTCTACCGCCAAGGCCTGCTGATGGCCGACTTTGAAGACGACTGCCCCTACAACGGCACCTTTAAGTCGTACTTTCCCACCTACAACGCCATGAGCGATCGGCAGCTGCGCGGCTATTTTACCTGGCGCGCCCAAGTGCGCCGCGGAACTGTCGAGGAAACGTCTACGTCCTTTGCCTTTCTGTATCTCTATGAGCTGATTTGCGGCATTGGCGTAGATGACCCGCTCGATGGTTTTAACAAGATCAAGGCTTTTTGGGATGCCTATCGCGCCTTCGAGCCCGGCATCGATCGGTTTGCACGCGTGTGGTTGCAGGATTACGCCGTATTCCATGGGCTCGACCCCAAGCTGCTTCGCGACTCTAAAACCGTCATGTTCGATAACGCCCTTATCGAGCTGCGACGCGCGGCACGAGACCTTGTACCAGCACCGGCACCGTCCGGCCAGACCCCCAAGCGTCGCAAAACCTCCGAGCCCACGCTCCCCCTTCCGCCCGATGAGGTGCGCGAGGAGCGACTCATAGCCGCCATCAACGCCCTCTCCACGTACAACCTAAGTAACTCGCGGCTCGACCGCAGTCACCACCGCGATCTGCGCCACGTGGCATGCGCCGTGTATGTCCGCATGGCGCGCTACTATGACACGCACCGAAAGACCGGTATCGTGGCGAGCTTGTTTGGGGAGGAGACGGCCATGCCCTACACCATGTTTGCCTCGGCCGTATTCTTTGCGCCCGAGCGCCACGAGGACTGCGAATACCGCCTGGATCCTATCCATATCTACCGTTGCCAAAACGGCTTTTGGGAATGCATGCGTATCCACGGTAGTAGGCAAAAGAGCAGCAAGCTTGGCGAGATGATGCGCGCCTGCGACCAACGCCTGCGCCTGGCGCTGGACCCCGCCCATCCCCTTAAGGAAGAAAAGGTCCCCAAATATCTGGCCAAGATTATCGATGACGAGATTGTGGCATGGCTTTCGTGGGACGCTGCACACCAGCCTGTCAAGATCGATATCGATCTGAGTCAGCTGGGGCACATTCGGAGCGCCGCTGCGCAAACGCGCGAAGCGCTTTTGATCGACGAGGAACGCGAGGACGGCGCGTCCGCAGAAGCCGAGGCAGCGGACTCTGGGCAACCGGAAGCCGAGCCCGTAGCCGACGCGACGGTCGAGGCGGTCGCGGCACCCATTCGGCAGGACGAGGCCGACGAGCCGACCATATCCACCGAACAGTTTGGTGTCGTGGCACCGCTTCTCGCGCCGACGCCCGCGTTCGCAGCGGCAGCGCCCGCTGACGCCACGAACGAACTCGCGCCTGCCGCAAACGCCTATCTCAGCGCACTGCTCGAGCACAACGCAGTACAGGCGGAATCGGCGGTAGTGCAATCGGGGCAGAGCGAGGACATGCTCGTCGATACCATCAACGAGGCGCTCTTTGACCTGGTGGGTGACACCGTCATTGAATTTGGCGCGGCAGGACCGCAAATTATCGAGGACTACGAAGCAGACGTGAGAGGATACCTAGACCATGAGTGATACCGCACCCGCAGCACCCCGCGTGCCCAAGCGCGTCGCTGCCGTCATTCTCAACTCGCTCAAGGGCGGCGTGGTCCCGCGCATCGGCCTTCCCTATATCACCGTGGGACGCGAGGTCGAGATTCGCGCCCTGCTCACCGATTTGAGTCTCATCGCCGACGGCGGCGCAAGCTTCCGCTTTCTGGTCGGTCGCTACGGCGCCGGCAAGAGCTTTTTGCTCCAAACCATCCGAACGCATGCCATGGGCGAGGGATTCGTCGTCGCCGATGCAGACTTATCCCCCGAGCGCCGTCTGCAGGGCGGGCAGGGGCAGGGCCTTGCCACCTACCGCGAGCTCATACGCAATATATCGACCAAGACGCGCCCCGAGGGCGGTGCGCTCAACCTTATTCTGGATCGCTGGGTTGCCTCGTGTGCCGACGTCGACGAGTCGGTCGTCAATGCCCAACTGGCCCCGCTCGAGGAGATGGTCCACGGCTTCGACTTCACCCGCATGCTTCGCCGCTATCGCACGGCCGCATCCGAGGGCGACGAGGAAGCCATGAGCCGCGTGACCAAATGGATCCGCGGCGAATACCGTACCAAGAGCGAGGCTCGCGCCGAGCTGGGCTCCTCGACCATCATCAGCGATGACGACTGGTACGACTACGCTAAGCTCATTGCGCGCTTTTTGGTCTGCAGCGGCTACAAGGGTATGCTGGTGCTCATCGACGAGCTCGTGAATCTGTATAAGATTCCCAACGCCATCACACGCCAATACAACTACGAGAAGATCCTGACCATGTACAACGACACGCTCCAGGGCAAGGCGCAGTACCTGGGCATGATCATGGGCGGCACGCCAACCTCCATCGAAGACCGCCGCCGTGGCGTGTTCTCCTACGAGGCCCTGCGCAGCCGACTCGCTCAAGGCCGCTTTGCACGCGAGGACCTTAAGGACATGCTCGCGCCCATCATCCGCCTGCAGCCACTCACCTACGAGGAGCTGCTGGTGCTGATCGAAAAACTCATGCAGATCCATGCCGGATACTTTGGCTGGACGCCCACGCTTACCGAGAACGACTTGGTGGACTTTCTCAAGATCGAGTTCGGTCGTGTGGGAGCCGACACACATCTGACGCCGCGTGAAGTCATTCGTGACTTTATCGAGCTGCTCGACATCCTATGCCAGAACCCCGACGCCAACGTAGCCGAGCTGCTGCAAAGCGTCGGCGGCGACGCGCTGGTGCCGGCGGCAGCAACAGGCGACACCGATACCGCAGGCGGCGACCGCAACTTCGCCGAGTTCACCATCTAACCTACCAAAAAGGGACAGGTTTATTTTGGTAGGTTTTATCTGGGCAAACGTTGAAGCGGTAATGCAGCAAGCCACTGCCCGCCGCGTTGAGAGATTCGCTTTTGAAAGGAGGCCTCGTGAACGCCTTTGACCGCTACGCCCCGTTTATCCAAGACTTCATCTACTCCCACGATTGGGAGAGCCTGCGCTCCATCCAGGTTGCGGCGGCAGATGCCATCTTTAACTCGCAGGACAATGTGCTCCTGACGGCATCCACGGCTTCCGGCAAAACCGAGGCAGCCTTTTTTCCCATCCTGACCGAGTTTTGGGAGAACCCGCCCGCAAGCGTAGGCGCCCTCTACATTGGCCCCCTCAAGGCGCTCATCAACGACCAATTCGTCCGCCTCAACGACCTGTGCGAAGAAGCCGATATCCCCGTCTGGCACTGGCATGGCGATGTCTCGCAGTCACACAAGGCTAAGCTCATCAAAAAGCCGAGCGGTATCCTTCAGATTACGCCCGAATCGCTCGAGGCGCTCCTGATCCATAAGCACATGGCGATCCCCCGCATGTTTTGCGACCTGCGCTACGTCGTCATCGACGAGGTTCATTCGCTCATGCGCGGCGACCGCGGCGGGCAGACGCTCTGTCTTATCGAGCGCCTCTCGCGCATGGCAGGCGTGCAGCCCCGCCGCATTGGCCTTTCGGCCACCATCGGCGACCCCGAGCGCACGGGTGCCTTTCTCTCGCAGGGAACGGGACGCGACTGCGTTATCCCCCGTTTTGAGGAACCGCGTCGCGTGTGGCGTATCTCCATGGAGCACTTCTACAACTCGGGTCCCCAGGCACAGCAGCGGGGATTCGTAGGCACAGGTCCGCAGGAAGCCGAAGTGCTCGCATGCGAGCGCATCGAGGCGGTGGCGCCCACGGCACTGCCCGCCGGCGCCCAAGACATGCGTCACAGCGGGCAGCTCACACAAGAGGAGCGCCGTCAACGTCGTGAGCGGGCACGGGGCAAGGCCGCTCCCAAAGACCGTCGCACTTCCTCGGCCCCCGAGGGCGAAGTCGACATCCCACGAGCGACCGAGCAGGCGCTTCTCAACCCCACCGACACGGCGCCCGACAACGCCGACCCCGGTATGGGCTATATCTTTGAGCATACGCGCGGCCGCAAGTGCCTGGTCTTTGCCAACTCGCGCGAGGAGGCAGAGGCCGTGTGCTCCATGCTGCGCAGCTACTGCGAAAGTCGACACGAGCCCGACCGCTTTCTAATCCATCACGGCAACCTTTCGGCATCGCTGCGCGAGACGGCCGAGGAGCTCATGCGCGACGAGGAGCAGGCGCAGACAACCGTCACCACCTCTACGCTGGAGCTCGGTATCGATATCGGCCGCCTGGAGCGCGCCTTCCAGATTGACGCGCCGTTTACCGTCAGCTCCTTTTTGCAGCGCATGGGGCGCACGGGACGCCGCGACCTTCCGCCCGAGATGTGGTTTGTCATGCGCGAGGAAGAACCCGAGCCGCGCACGATGATGCCCGAAACCATTCCCTGGAAGCTCCTGCAGGGTATCGCGCTCGTACAACTCTATCGCGAGGAAAAGTGGGTCGAGCCGCCCGAGCTCGATCGACTCCCCTACAGCCTGCTCTATCACCAGACTATGTCGACCCTCGCCAGCACCGGCGAGCTCACGCCGGCCGAACTTGCCCAGCGCGTGCTCACGCTCAGCTATTTCCACCGTATCTCGGCAGACGATTACCGTGTGCTGCTACGTCACCTCATTAAGATCGACCATATCCAGGTCACCGAAGGTGGCGGGCTCATCGTGGGTCTCGCGGGCGAGCGCGTCATCAACAACTTTAAGTTCTACGCCGTGTTCCAGGAAAACGAGGAGTTTACCGTCCGGAGCGAATCGGCCGAGCTGGGCACGATTGTTAATCCGCCCCCGCCCGGTGAGCGCATCGCCATCGCCGGACACTGCTGGATTGTCGAGGAAGTGGACTGGAAGCGCCACACTGTCTTTGCCACGCAGGTCAAGGGCCGGGTGCCGGCCTACTTTGGCGACTGCCCCGGCGACATCAATACACACGTACTCGAGCGCATGCGCAAGGCGCTCAACGAGCACGCGACATATCCGTACCTCATGGGTAACGCACGGGCCCGCTTAGCGCAGGCTCGTCATACGGCCAAGCTTTCGGGCGCGGGAACTAAGCCGCTCATCAACCTGGGCGGCGATACCTGGGTGCTCTTCCCCTGGCTGGGCAGCTACGCCTTTTTGGCGCTCGAGCGCATGCTCAAGATTAAATGTGCCGCTGAGCTGGGCCTTCGCGGACTCGACCCATCACGCCCGTACTTTATGCAGTTTAAGATGAAGGCCGATGAGGAGACGTTCTTTGAGGTGCTCGCCGCCGAGGCCGAGAAGGACTTCGATCCCATCGAGCTCGTCTATCCCGGCGAGGTGCCTTATTTTGATCGTTACGATGAGTTCGTTCCCGAAGAGCTCGTGCGCAAGGGCTTTGCCGAAGGCGTGCTCGACATCGAAGGCATGAAGCAGCGCGTTCTCGGCTGGCGCGACCACGCCTAAGACCAGTCTTTTTGGGACGGGGAAACTTATTTGTCGTGAAGGACGGTGCCGAGGAAGTCGGTGTCGAAGGGCACGGCTTCGGCAAAGGCGTAGTTGCCGTCGCTGGCGATGAGCAGGTAGTTTTCCTCGCCGCCAAACTTCGCATCGCCACATGGGACCACCCAGGCGTGGACGAATACCTCGAGTGCCGTGGCAGCGCAGTCGCGCAGGAACGTCACATCGCTCCCCTCGTTTGCGCTCACGATATTGGCCACGTAGATACCCCCGGGGTTCAGGCAGCCCCGCACCAGACGCAGCGCTTCAACGGTCGCCAGCTCGCGCACGGGCTCGGCACCGCCAAAGCAATCGCTCACGACCACGTCGTAGCGACGATGGCCCACGCTCGTCACACCCAGATACGAGCGAGCCTCAGCGGTTATCACCCGCAGGCGATCGCCCGCCGCGCGCTCCAGCTCGTCTAGGTAAAACCAGCGGCGCGCCAGGCGCGTAATCTCTCCGTCATACTCGATGACGTCCATGCGCAAGCCCTCGTGCGACATCAGGGCGAATTTAGGATAGGCAAACCCGCCGCCGCCCAACATCAGCATGCGGTCGATACCGTGACCATAAGCGTCGCGCATCGCATCCTCGGCCTCAAACACGTCGTCAAACGCGCGATAGTACGCAAAGACGGGCTCCGCCCAGCGCTCACCAACGTAACTCGCGCTTTGGTAGACGCCGCCCTGCACGAGCACGCGGACCTCGTCACCGCTCTCGTCGTGCACACGCTTCACACGCGCCAGCCCGTTGCGGGTACGCGCGACCTGCAAACAGGCAGCGCGAACAGCGACGGCGGCTGCGCCAAGCGCCGCGGCTCCCAGGGCAACGCCGGCAACGACGCCGGCAGAAACACTTGGCTTGTTCATCTAGAGCTCCTTTTGCAGATAGAGACCATGGTCGCAAAAACCCAGGTGACGATAGTACTCGCGCGTACCAATTGCGCTGATCACGTTGATGTGCGTATAGCCCGCGTCCCGAGCAATATGGCATGCACGCTCCACCAGCGACCGACCCAGTCCATGGTGCTGGGCCGCCTGGCCCTGATCACCAACGCGTGCCGCCATGCCATACACGTGCACCTCGCGAATCATCGCCTCGTCCGGCGTCGTCGGCAACTCGTCCGCATGCGCGGCAACAAACGAATGGTCGGGCAGCGACAACCGCAAAAAGCCCGCGATCTTGCCCTGCGGCGTCACCCACTGCAAAAAGCGCTCGTGCGTCACCGGCGTCTCGTACGCCACCTCCTCGTCAAGGGTCAGCTCATCCAAGTCGGCGCCCGCCGTGCTGATCTCGCGATAGCGAATCTCGCGCACCGTCGCACCGTCACCCCGAGCAGCTAGGCGGTTCTCAACGAGCTGACGCAGGTTGGGTTTCTTGTTGCCCACCATAATGTCGTCGGAACTAAAGTCGCGGATCATGCGACTGATACGGCAGAACGCCGGCGTCACCACGATGTCGTCGGCCAGCACATCGAGCAGCTCTTCCTCGGTATAGGGACGCCACTCGCCGCGCTCATAGCAGCCCACCAGACGCGAGCCCTCGATGAGCGCACACGGATAGACCTTGACCTCGTCGGGCATAAAGGCGCCCTCGGTCATAAAGTGTTCGTAGTCGAGCTTGTCCCCCTCGGGCGCGGCGCCCAGCAAGTTAAGCATAAAATGCGCGTGGATCTTAAAGCCAAACAGGCGCGCAAGCGAAAACGCCCGTTCAATCTGCGCCACCGAAATGCGACGCTCGTTGATATCGAGCAGGTGCTGGTCAAGGCTTTGGATGCCCATCTGAATCTTGGTGCAGCCCAGGCGACGAATGAGCGTGAGCGCCTGTGGCGTCACGGCATCGGGGCGTGTCTCAATAACGAGTCCCACCACGCGATGCTTCGCCGTCTCGTTGATGCGCTGCTGGCGCTCAAGCTCCTCCATCGTTGCTGTCTGCCACTCGGCAACCTCACCCCACGGCGTACCAGGGCCGTACAGCCGACGCACCGCACGGCTGTAGCCGCCCACGGCAGCATCCACACACTCCTGTTCGCCGGCAACACCGCTCGTAAGCTCGGCCTCGTCGGTCGCAATGCCGGCGGCCCGATAGCGCTCGCGACGCTCCGCCACCACCGGCGGCAGGGCATCGGCGGGAGCGTCATCGAGCAGGCGCCCCGCCTCGGCACGGCTGATGCCCGGACGCGCCAACATGGGGTTAGCCGCCACACCAGCAACGGCGTCATCGTTCAGCGCACGGAAAAGCTCCGACATAAACCACGTCTGATACCCTTGCGGATAGTCGCTCCAGGTACCGCCGAGCACGATGAGCTCGATCTTATCGGTTGCGTGCCCCATCTGCGAAAGCGCCGTCAAACGGGCACTCACCTGCAGATACGGGTCGAAGCAGTTTTGCTCCGCACGGGCGCACGCCGGCTCGGCGTGCAGATAGCTCTTGGGCATGCGCAGATCGTTGGGACAAAACAGGCAATCGCCCGAGCACGGCCAGGGCTTGGTGATGACGGTAATGGTCGCCACGCCCGAGGCCGTTCGGCGCGGCTTCATACGCAGCACCTGCAGCAGTTGACGTTCCAGATCGGAATCGACATTCCACGCAGCCCACCGAGCCGGCTCCTCACGTTTAACCCGCTGGTAGAACGGCAGCAAACGGCGCTTGGCCAAATCGCGTTTGTCGGCACCCTCACGGCGCGCCTCGGCATGTATCAATTTGACGAGCGCTTTGTCGTCCACGGTCTCGCCGCGACGCAGAGCCTCGAGTATGTTCAAGATAATCTGTTCCATGCCCCCCATTGTAAAGGCAAAGGCGCCGAAGCCGACCACGGCCCCGGCGCCTCCATCAAAGAGCATGCCTATATGTACCGATCTCCGAAAACCGCATGTCACTCTGGATCAAACGACATGTCGCCCGAACCGACCTCAAAACGATACGTAGCAGACTTATCGCCGTTATCGAATTCAAAATTCAAAATGGTCTCGCCGTCGTAGCCAAGCGGAAGGAAATCGCTCTCGAAGTCGCCGCTGCCCAAGGTGAGGCTCGCCTTAAAGCCCGTCGAGTTCGGAACCGTCATCTCCACATCACCCGAGCCCACACTCACGTCCATCGACTTCGCGGGCGCCTGGTAGAGCTCGAACGTCACATCGCCCGAACCGACCTCAGCGCTGAGCGCATCAGTCACGCTGCCCGTAAACTCTACATCTCCCGCACCCAGGAAAAGGTCGAAACCGTCACAGATGACACCGACAATCTGCAGATCACCCGAGCCCACGTGCGCGTTGACTCCCTTCAGATGTTCGGCAACACGGCGCGGCAGCTCGACCGTAACTGAGCGATCGATTGCCTTATCGTCATCACTTCCAAACTGGGAAACCTTGAGCGTCGAGTCCTCGACGGATGCGATGTTTTGCGTCGCGGCCTTGGAGGCATCCATACCCTTGGCAACGCACCCCCGCTCGATAACACGAGCCTTGTTGCCATCAACAACCTTGACGTCCACCGAAGCCGCATTGATATCGAAATCGAGGTAGCGGAACTCATCGGCATCAAAAGTCGTGCTCGAAAGCTGCTGAGGCCGAGCGGAATAGTTACCGCCATCCAAAAGATCGTCCTCGTCAACCGCATCGTCCATACCAGACAAGCCGGATACAACATCGTCGAGGTCCCACGGGCCATCAAAATGAATCAAAGCCCGCGAAATGCCAAAGACAAGTCCGATGATGAGCACAAACGCTCCGATGCCGACGCCCAGGCGCAGCTTGGATTCATGCGAAAGCCTCATCATTCGTCACCTTCTTTGGCACATGGCTCAGCGGTGGCCGCGGTAGCCACGTCAGCATCAGGTTCCGCAGAAGTATCCTTCCCCTGGGCCCTGACCGCCACCGGTGCCGGACCAACCTGAATATCCCCGCGCGCCCAATCACCATCGAGCGCACGTGCCACCCAGTGATAGATGGGAATCGTAAAGAAGATCAGCGCGGCAAAGGGGCCGGCACCAAACGGGAACATCAGCAAAAAGAACAGCAGCCAACACACGGCCCAATACGGGAACGACTGGAACGGGCCCTTCACTGGAGTCGAGCCCACTACGCCGCCACTCGTCGCCTGAGCCGTCGCCGCATTGGCAGCCTGTGCACTCCAGCTTGCCGCTTGCGCCGCCTTGGCGGCGGCGTCACTCGCCTGTGTCGCCGCCTCGGTAGCTCGTGCCGCCGCCTCATGGGTGCGTGCACGCTCTGCCGCCTCGGCCTCGCGCTGACGAGCGCGGTCCTCGTTCTCAAACTCGATATCGTCCTCGATCTCATCGCTCGGATTGAGCAGCTCGTCCAGGCTCACGCCATAGAGCTTAGCAAGCGAGATCAGGTTCTCGGTATCGGGCGAACTCTCCGCGCGCTCCCATTTACTGACCGCCTGGCGCGACAGCCCCAGCTTTCGCGCCAGCCCTTCTTGACTAAAGCCTTTGCTGCGGCGAAGGTCGGCGAGCCGCTGCGCAGTTTCTACATTCATGGTTCCTCCTATGTGATGCCAGCCGTGCCGCCGGACCGCTTTTGTTCTTAAGGCGCCTTGCACAGTTAAAAATCTATCCGCCACCGCCAAAAGCATGCCACCTATTCTAGTGAGATTTTTGACAACCGCCGGTTGCGGGTACATATGAGCTGCGGAAATGTGTCCAAACAAAGCAATGGCACCTAGCTCGGTTGTCCCCGTTGCAGCGTTAACGGTAGTATGGTCGTACTGTTAATTCCGCACCGCCAACGGAAGGAGTTCCGCGCCGTGAACCGCGATTTCGCCTCATCGCTCATCCAGCTCAACAACACGTTCTATCGCGAGCACTCTGCCTCCTTCTCCGATACGCGCCAGGCCCCGTGGCCCGGCTGGGTGCGCACCATGGATATCGCACTCGGGCAGCTCGACGTCGCCACGATCGAGCATCCCGTCCGCGTCTTCGATCTTGCCTGCGGCAATATGCGATTCGAGAACTTTGCCGCCGGCGGCGCACTTGCCGCCAAGGGCGTCGACGGCGCAAACCCCTCGGCAGATGCCAGTTGCCCGTTTGAGTTCTATGGTGTCGACTCGTGTCAAGATTTGGCTATCGATGCACATGGCCACGCCCTGCGCATTCCCAACCTGCACTTCCAGGAACTCGACGTGCTTGACGCCCTTATGAAGCTCAACCCCGCCGAGACGCCCGACGTGCTTTTCGACGCCCCGCTCGCCGATATCTCGGTCTGCTTTGGCTTTATGCACCACGTGCCGTCGTGCGAGTACCGCGTACGCGTGCTCGACGCCCTGGTGCGGCAAACGCGCCCGGGCGGCATCATCGCCATCAGCTTTTGGGAGTTTATGAACGACGAGCGCATGGCGCGCAAGGCCGTTCGAGCCGAAGCCCGCGCCGAGCTCACCCCGCCGTTTGAGGGTTACGATTCCGCGCAGTTTGAAGCCGGCGACCACCTCATTGGCTGGCAAAACGACCGCCACGCCTACCGCTACTGCCATCACTTTGACGATCAGCAGATCACCGACCTGGTGCGCGGCGTCCGTACGTTCTACAAGAGCGGCGAGGTCCCCGTGCGCGAGCTTGAGCGCTTCCATGCCGACGGTCGCAGCGGCGAGCTCAACCGTTATGTGATCCTCAAGCGCCTGTAGGCACCGACGACTCGCCGTCGAGCCGTACCGCATCTTTCGGGCAAACTATGCCCACCCTTTTTCAACCCATTGACGGAACGCGCAGCTACGCGTTCCATATTTATGACCAAGGAGCCTCATGGGAGCCGTCCACGTTCGCACGCCTAAGAACTTTGTGCTCGAGGAGCGCCTGGAGCGCTACGCCGATGCGATTGAGACGAACCCCGAGGCTTATGCCGGAGATTGGCGCAAGGCCTGTGCGCCCGCAGGCGGCAAGCCCTTCGAGCACCTTCACCTGGATCTGGGCTGCGGCAAGGGAACGTACCTTGTAGAGCGCGCGGCCCACGAGCCAAACACGCTCTTTATCGGCATGGACCAGGAGCCCATCTGCATCGCCTATGCCGCACAGAAAATCTGCGAGCAGGAGCTATCCAACGCACTCGTCCTGCCCCGAGGCGCCGCATCGCTGCCAAAGCTGTTTGCCGCAGGCGAGCTCGATGCCATCACCATCAACTTTCCCACGCCACAGCCCAAGGCCAAGTACGCCAAAAAACGACTCGTCCATGTCGACCATCTGATGCTCTACCGCCCGCTCTTTGCAGCCGGCGCCACCGTCACGCTGCGAACCGACAGCAAGCCATTGCGCGACTATGCCCTGGGGCAGTTTGCCGCGGCCGGCTACGACACACTTTGGGTAAGTGACGACGTTCGCCGCGACCATCCCGAGCATCCCGAGACCGAGTATGAATGCCGCACGCGCGAGATGGGTGCCGCTGTCTATGGCATTTGCGCCACACCCGGCGCGCAGCCCAGCGATGAACAGCTCGCAGCAGGCCGAGCGCAGGAGCAAAGCCTTGCCTGCTACCTGCCCGATAACCTCGATGAGCTCACCTATGTACCTCTGGGCATGGAAGAGGCCGTCGAGAACTTTAGAAACCGCGCCCGCAAAGGCAAGAAGCGCCTGCCGCAGGAGTCCTAGGGGGCTTCTGATGGTCGCGGCGTCGGCAAACAAGTGAAAATAGGCGTCAGCGAACGACCCTCAAACCTAAGTGAGTAGACTTTTTTGCAATAGCCAAGCACAACCCGCATAACGAAAACTAAACCGCAGGTAGAGCCCTTGCGCAAAAGCCATGTGCTCGCGACATCGCAAAAAGTCTACTCACTTAGCTGGCAACCGCACCAAACGGCCGGACAGAACGCCCATTTCCTGCATTTTCTCGCGCGCTGGCACCCCGCGCCGCCGCTACGCCATAATAGTTGGCGGACAATCGCGAGAGAAAGCAAACACATGGCACAGACCACGACAGATACCGCCGCCAGCACCGTCTCCGGCGCCGGCGCCGCCAGCTCATTCTCGGGCGGCACGGGAACCGAAGCCGAATTCGGCTCGCTCGGCGCGCTCTCCCCCACCTGGTGGGAGCCCGAGGACGGCAGCGAGCCCGAACCGTGGCTCACGCCCGATCAGGCCTTCGAGCGCTTCTTTGAATGGACGAGCGATCGCGGTATTGAGCTGTGGGACCACCAGGAAGAGGCCCTCATGGATCTAGCCGCCGGTGACCATGTCATTTTGGGAACACCGACCGGATCGGGCAAGTCGCTTGTCGCGCTGGGCATGCTCTTTATGGGCATGGCACAGGGCAAGCGCTGCTACTACACGGCTCCTATCAAGGCTCTGGTCAGCGAAAAGTTCTTCGATCTGGTACAGGTACTCGGCCGCGATAACGTTGGCATGATCACCGGCGACACGCATATCAACACCAAGGCTCCCGTCATCTGCTGCACGGCCGAAATCCTTGCCAACGATGCGCTGCGCGAGGGCGAGGATGCCGATGTGGGCTGCGTGGCCATGGACGAGTTCCACTACTTTGCCGACCCCGACCGCGGCTGGGCCTGGCAGGTGCCGCTGCTCACCCTGCCCCACACGCAGTTTATGCTCATGAGCGCCACACTTGGCGATGTCACTGCAATCGCCGCCTCTCTCGAAGAGCACACCGGTGCTACCTGCGACTTGGTCGTCGATGCCCCGCGCCCCGTGCCGCTGAGCTACGACTACGTGACGACCTCGCTCGAGGGCACGGTCGAGCTCGCCATGCGCCGTGGAGAGGCCCCGCTCTATATCGTGCACTTTAGCCAGGACGCCGCCCTTGCGACGGCGCAGTCGCTTGCCAATTTCGGCATCGCCAGCAAAGAGCAGCGCGAAGCCATCAAGGAAGCCGCCAAAGGCACGAGCTTCTCCACGGCTTTCGGCAAGATCCTCAAGCGCTTGCTCGGCTGTGGCGTCGGCGTGCACCACGCCGGTATGCTGCCGCGCTATCGTCTGCTGGTCGAGCGCTTGGCGCAGCAGGGCCTACTGCCCGTCATTTGCGGCACCGACACGCTCGGCGTTGGCATCAACGTACCCATCCACACCGTGGTCCTCACCGCGCTCACCAAGTTCGACGGCTACAAGATGCGTCGCCTGCGCGCCCGCGAGTTTCATCAGATAGCCGGTCGCGCCGGCCGTTCGGGCTTCGATACCGAAGGCATGGTAATCGCCGAGGCACCCGAGCACGAGATCGAGAATGCAAAGCTTATGGCCAAGGCGGGCGACGACCCCAAAAAACTCCGCAAGATTAAAAAGAAGAAGGCCCCCGAGGGCTTTGTCACCTGGAACAAGCAGACCTTTGAGCGCCTGATCGAGACGCAGCCCGAAACGCTCAAGCCGCGCCTGCGCATCACACACTCCATGGTGATTAGCGTGGTCGAACAGGGCGGCGATGCCCGCGCCCGCGTACACGACCTCATCGAGACGAGCTTGCAGACTCCCGAGGAAAAGGCCAAGCTCGAGGTTCGCGCCGACGAAATCTTCGCCACGCTCATCGATTCCGGCGTCGTCGTTCGCACCGAGGTGCCGCCCGCACCCGACGCCCCGACTGACGCCGCACCGGACATCGACTATGCGCTGACGGTCGATCTGCCCGAGGACTTCGCGCTCGATCAGCCGCTCTCGCCGTTCTTGCTTGCCGCATTGGAGCTGCTCGATCCCGAGAGCGAGACCTATACCATGGACCTGATCTCAATGGTCGAGGCAACGCTCGAAGATCCCAAGCAAGTGCTGCGTGCACAGGAGCGCGCCGCACGCGATCGCGCTATGGCCGAAATGAAGGCCGACGGCATCGAGTATGAGGAGCGTCTGGAGCGCATCCAGGATGTCACCTACGAAAAGCCGCTCGAAGACTTGCTCGACGCCGCTTTTGACAAGTACTGCCAGGAAGTACCCTGGGCAAACGACTACCAGCTCTCTCCCAAGAGCGTTCTGCGCGATATGCTGGAAAGCGCGAGCGATTTTAAGGGCTACATTCAAAAGCTCGGCATCGCCCGCTCCGAGGGCATTTTACTGCGCTACCTAGCAGAGGCCTACCGTTCGCTCGACCGCACCGTGCCCATCGAGAAGCGCGACGAGCGCCTGCGCGACATTATCTCGTGGCTGGGCTTTGTGGTGCGCTCGGTGGACTCGAGCCTGGTGGACGAGTGGGAGAACGCAGGCAACCCGGCAGGCCTCGACGCCGCGCCGCCGCAGGGCATCGACGAGGTCGTGGCGGACCGCCGCGGCTGCACGCTGTTGGTGCGCAACGCGCTCTTCCGCCGCGTGACCCTTGCCGCCCGCGAGCACGTTCGCGACCTGGGCGAACTCGATGACGACTGGGGCATGAGCGAGATCCGCTGGCAAAAGGCGCTCGATGCTTACCACGAGCAGCACGAGGAGATCCTCACCGACGGAGATGCCCGCAGCGCTGCGATGTTTTCCATCGATGAGTCCGACGAGAAGACCGCGCACGTATGGCACGTGCACCAGATCTTTGCCGACGATGATGGAGACCACGACTTTGGCATCATGGGCGATGTCGATCTGGACGCCACGCAAGACGGCGGCGAGGTCGTCTTCAAAAACTACCGCGTCGGCTTTATCGAGGACCTGCTCGAAGACTAGCCGAACATACTGGAACGTATGGACAAAGAGGGTGAAATTCCCGTAGGCGAAAGGGGACGAGAGCGAGCGCGGCACCAGAGTAGTACCGGACACGTGAAACCCGGTATGAAGCCGGAGGGCCCACCCTCCAAGCCTAAATACTACCTAGTGACCGATAGAGAACAGTACCGTGAGGGAAAGGTGAAAAGGACCCCGGGAGGGGAGTGAAATAGAACCTGAAACCTTATGCTTACAAGCAATGGGAGCGCAAGTGACCATGTACTTTTTGTAGAACGGGCCAACGAGTTATGGTATGTAGCGAGGTTAAGATGCTGGAGCATCGGAGCCGAAGCGAAAGCGAGTCTTAATAGGGCG
>ERZ773185.287-NODE-287-length-47695-cov-6.293262_pt1 | contig 47695 bp, 34 predicted proteins | sample MGYA00580531_ERZ773185 | MGnify/ENA primary metagenome ERZ773185 (study PRJEB29015, sample SAMEA2737799) | human gut metagenome | biome: human gut; feature: human-associated habitat; material: faeces | place: China | collected 2012 ...
TCGCTCTTGATGCCGAAATCGGTGCGCAGGCGGCTGCCGCCCCACAGATAATCCTTGCAGCTCGGGGTCAATTTGAGTATCGGCATAGAATTATCCCTCCGTTCCCCAGACTTCGATCTGCGTTAGTGCCGGGAACGGCGAGGCATCGGCGGCCTTTTTCAGTTCAAACAGCTTCAGGCTCTGCACGGTGCGCGGGGCAAGAGCAAACACCTGCGGCGCGGCGGTTTTGGTCAGCTGAAAAACCTCGCGGCTGCCGTCATCAAATGCCACGGTTGCCTGCGTCCAGTAGCTGTCGTGCGGGAAATCCGCGCGCAGCGTCAGGCGCAGCTCGTCCACAATCACGGCGCGGCCGAAATCCAGCGTCAGCGCGGCGTTGGGGTCGCGGTTGATGCCCCAGCTCTGGTACGGCCAGGTGCCGTGGGCATCATTTTCATAAATGCCGTCCACGGCGTTGCGGGCGGCAAACACGGCCTCGCCGCGGGTTTCCACATTTGCGGATGCGTGCGGGTAAAATCCGTGGCTGCCGTGGCAGTCGTAGGGGTTGAACGCGAGGTTCCGCCGCGCGGCCACCTCCTCCGCCGTGGCAAGGCGGGCGCGCAGCAGATGGCAGGTGCCGGTAAAGCTGCGCGGGCTGTAATTGACGCGGTTGTCGGCGGGCGGGATCGGAAAATCCAGCCCGCGCTCCTTAATGTATACAAGCGCTGGGGGCATCGTGTCCTCGAGCTGCCCCACACAGTACAGACCCGGCTCATCGCATTCCAGCGCGATCCAATCGCCGTCCGCGTAGGGGGCTGTATGCACAAGCGAGATGCGCTCCCCCGCGCGGCTGACGGACAGCGTATCCCCCGCTGCACCGATGACCTTCAGCTTGATTTCTGCCATGCTTCACACCTCCTGCTTTGCCAGCAGCGCCGCGCCGATGACCCCTGCCCGGTAGCCCAGCGTGCAGGTCGTGATGCGGGTATGCTTTTTGGCAAAGGCGCTGCCGAACACCATCGGCGCAGCGGCGGCGCGCAGCGGCTTTAACAGGTTTTCGCCCTGATTGGCCACGCCGCCCGACAGCCCAATGACCTCCGGGAAAAAGATATTGATAAGGTTTGCCACGCCGACTGCCAGATGGTGAATGTAGTTGTCCGCAACAGCCTTGGCGGCGGCGTCCCCCTGCGCGGCGGCATCAAAAACGGTGCGCCCGTTGACATCCGCTTCGGTGGGTGCCAGTGTGTTCAGCAGGCTTTCCGGGTGGGTGCGGCGCGCCGCGCGCGTCATGCGGATCAGTGCCGTGGCGCTGGCAAGGGCTTCAAGGCAGCCGCGCCGCCCGCAGGTACACAGTGGGGCATCGGGCGTGTCGGCAATTACCATGTGTCCGGCCTCGGCTGCTGCGCCGGTGTAGCCGGTCAGCAGCTTTCCGCCCAGCACAACGCCCGCGCCGACGCCGGTGCCGAGCGTCAGAATCACCGCGCTCTGCGCCCCCTTGGCGCAGCCTGCCAGTGCCTCGCCGAGGGCAGCCACATTAGCATCGTTGCCGAGGCAGACCGGCAGCCCGGTTTTGGCTTGCAGGTAGTCCGCTATAGCAAAATCGTGCCAGTCGAGATTGTTGGAGTAGAGTACCACGCCGTCACACACCGTGCCGGGGCAGCCCACACCGATGCCGGCGACCAGCTCCCCCGCGCCGAGCTGCAGACACAGCGCGGCAATATCGTCACAGACCTCTTGCGCCGTGCGGGGCAGGTTAGTGGGGGTGGCGGCTTCCCTTACAATTTCGCCGTTTTCACTTACAAGGGCGGCTTTGATGTTGGTGCCGCCCAAATCTACACCCAAGTACAGCATAGTTTTCCTCCTTCATCGCTGTTCCTCATAGTCAAAAAAGGCAAAATCCGCGTGGCTTTGGTGAGCGTCCATATCCTGCGCACAGATGCCGACCATCGCGCCGGTGAAGGCGCACCGCCCGCGGCGGGTTTCGACATAATCATCGCTGAGGTGGTCGGCGGACTGAACACCGCCCAAGGGCTGCCAGCCGTCGTCCGCCTTGTAATAAAACTGCGCCTCTGCGCCGTTTACGCACACCTTCAGCGAAATTTCGCCGTCCGGCAGGGGGACTGCCTCGCTGCCGTAGGTGAAATCCTTAAAGTCGCACCGCATGATTTGCAGCGTGCGGGCGTTGATACGCTCGTCCCATGTGATATAGGCGTAGATCCAGTTGCAGGTGTCGTAGAACAGCACCAGCCCCGCCACCTGTTGAAAGTTCTGCGGTGCAAAGTCGATTTTTGTCGCTGCTGTAAATGCAAAATGCTGCCAGCGACGGGCAAACAGCGTCTGCTTGTGGTGGCTGGAAAGCGTCTGCCCGCCGTAGAGGCGCAGCCAGCCGGGGCGGGCCGTCAGGCTGTAATCGGTTTCGGGGGTCAGCGGTGTGCGCAATGTCTTAAAGGTATGGGGCAGGTCCTTGTCCGGTGCAAAGGTCACGCGCTCGCTGTGGTCGAGAATTTGTTTAACATCCCCTGCCGCTTTCGGCGCAGGAATGACCAACTCCGGGTGGTGCGTGCCGTTGGCAAGGCACGGCCAGCCGCCCGCCCACTCGATTTTTTGCAGGGCGGTTTCGCGCCCCAGCGTGCAGTTTCCGCGCTCCGTCAGGGGGCGGGCGCAGATGTGGGTGATGTACCACTCGCCGCCAATCTCAACAAAACAGGCGTGACCGCTCTTTTGCAGCGGGTTGGCGGCATCGTCCCGCGCGGTCAGCAGCGGGAAATAGGGCGAATCCTCCCATGGGCCGTCCAGCGTTCTGGCGCGCGCGACCGTGGCGGCGTGCAGGTAGCCCGTGCCGCCCGCAGCACATGACAGTCCCCGCAAAAGGCCTTGGGGCTGTAGACGATGGCCGCATCGCCAAACGGAACCGGAAAGCACAACCGGGCCTCGGCGCCGTACAGCAGCGCCGGGGGCATCGTGTCCTCCAATTGGACCATCAGAAACGACCCGGGGTTCCGGCGTCCAGCACCAGCCGGTCGCCGGGCTGGTAGGGCGCCCGGTAGATCAGGTGGACCGGGCCGTCCGCAGTTGCTGCCTGGCGCACATGGCCGTCGGCAGACACAATCTTCAGGGTGAGTGGGGTCATGATGTACCTCCCATTGAAACCGCAGCGCGCTTTTGCGCGCGGCTCTACAGTATCAATACCACACCGATGCGCTTCCACCAGTGCCAACATTAGCGCGCCAAACGAATGGTGCTCGTTGCGGGCTGGTTGCACCTCGGTTTCGTAGGCGTGGATGCTGCCCTTGTCCGCACCGGCGCCGGGGCACAGACAGCCAAGGCAGGAACTTTCCGTGGAACCGTCCGGGTGCAGGCAGTACCGGGCCAAGCCCTCCACACCCCGGCGCAGCACAGGCCCGTAGATGGCGGATGGCAAAAGGCCCAAGCGCAGCCCGGCGCCGAGCCCATAGATGAACAGGCGCTGCCCGAGGATTCCTCCCGGCAGGCCGCATCGGTCATCTCCTGACGCCACAACCCATGTGGGCTTTGGCAACGGGCGATGGCCCCGGACAGGTCGCAATACCGCCGCTGTGCTTCCGCACGCAGATGATGATTCCGAGGCAGATATTTTACAAGTTCGGCCAGTGCGAGATAGGCCCACCCGTTGCCCCGGGACCAGTGATCCGCGGAGCGCCGGCCCGGGTTGTCCAGAAAGCCCCGGCACTGGTGCAGCAGCCCACAGTCCGCGTCCAGCAGGGCGTCATACAAGCCAAAACATTGGCGCGCCCCAAACTCCACAAAGTCATCCCGGTCCAGTGTGAGCCCGGCAAACAGCATAAAAGGGGTTACAGCTGTCGCTGTGTCAATCCAGATAGCGCTGCACGCCTCCATACCCGGCATACACAGCAGGCCGTCGCGGCACCGGGAACCGGCCATCGTCAGGCCGGCATAGCGGGCCAGCAGGGCGTTCCGGCGGGGGGCCAGACCGGTCAGCATAGCCCAGGCCTGCGCATGGCCGCCCAGGCGGTAGCAGGCAAAGTTACAGGGAAACGGCCAGACCTTTTCCGGGTATTGTGCCAGCAGCGCACGGCATTCCGCCATTCGCTCGGCCTGTCCGGATGCCTTCGCCGCTTGGCACAGCCCGTACAAAGCCAGCAGTCCGTAATAGTTGTCAATCGTTTCCACCTGTTCGTAGCGGCGGTACAGGCGAAACGCAAGCTCCAATGTATGCATGGGTTCCCTCCGGTACGGCCCGCCGCATCACAGCATGCCGACGCTTTCGAAGTCGATCGAGTGAATGGCCACCCGCGGGTCGCTTTGCAGCACAAACAGCACAGCCGCCGTGATGTCGCAGGGCTGCAGCAGACGGCTCCGGTCCACCGGCCGGTCACCCCAGAACGGCGTGTCGGCTCCGCCCGGGTTCAGCGTGGTTACCCGGATGTGCCGCTGGGCCAGCTGCAAAGACACCCCTTCGGACAGGACGTTCAGCGCAGTTTTGGCCATGCAGTACAGCGGCGCGTTGCCATTGACACGGCGGGCTGCCATGCTGCCGAGGTTGATGATCTGGGCACCCTCCGGCGCGCACGCCGCAAATTCCCGCGCCATCAGGAAACTGCCCTTTACGTTCACATTCATCAGTGTATCGAACACGGCGGGATCGGTTTGTACGATCTGCCCGGGAATCGACACCCCGGCCAGGTTCACCAGCCCGTCCGGCGTGCCCAACACCTGCCGGGCCGCCTGGACAAACGCGGCCACCTGGTCCGCCTGCGTTACGTCCACAGCGGCGCCATACACTGCCGCCCCGGTTTGCCGCAGCACGTGGCACAGCGCCGTTACCTGGCCGGTTTGCCGTGCGCAGATGCCCAGCCGTACACCCTGGCGGGCCAACGCCGCGCACAGGTCCTGCCCCATGCCGCCTGTGGCGCCGCTGATGAGAATAACCCGATCCTTGAGTTCCATCTTTTGTCCAACCTCCTTTTTCCGGCCGATGCTCAAAAATAGCCGCCGTGTTCTACCACTTCCACCGGCGAAGCGCCGCTTTGCACCATCCGCCGGATGTCCGTTTCGCCATCGCGGATGGCTTCGGCCCGTTCCAACACCGACACGGCAATATCGCGCGGGACCACGATCACGCCGTCAATGTCACCGAAAATCACGTCCCCGGGGCGGATCAAGGTCTCTCCGATGCGGATGGGAATTTGATAACCAATCATTCGGAAGCGGCCCAACATACCGTTGGAAGTGCGGTACCGGCAAAATACCGGGAACCCCTGCTGCAAAATCCGGCGGGTGTCCCGCACACCGCCGTCCACCACCGCGCCGCGGCACCCCCGCCCGCGGGCCGCCAGCGTCATGATTTCGCCCCATTGGGCGGATTCCTCGTCGCCGCTGGTATCCCACACGCAGACGCTGTTGGGTGTGATGGCCTCCAGCATCCGGGCCCGGTCCATCATCTCGTCGGTCAGGTCAAGATTTTGGCTACCCTTGACCGTAAAACAGATGCCCGCCACTTTCATATCCTCGTGAAGAGGCTGAATGTCGTGGGGCAGGGTCTGGTACAGGTACCCCATCTCCCGAAGGACGTCGTTGACGGCCCCGGTGAACACACTCTCATACCGGCGGCACAGTTCCGCCTCGGGGATGGGAAGCGCCGCGGTCTCGCCGCCATAGCGCGTTTGTTTCAGATCTTGCAAATCCATCGCCGCTCACTCCTTTCAGGCAAACAGGGGAAATGTCCCCTGCGTTTATTATAAATGAAGCAAACGGGTTCGCCCAGTCAAAATTGGCGCGCGTGGCCTTCCCGCGCGGCGACATAGACTCGCGGCAACGAGAGAATACGGTCCTATGTGTTTTTTTGCCGGGCGGGCAGCCGTTATAAATTCGGCTACCCGGCCGATTCGCGCTTTTTTATAGGCCGGTCACTCTTGCCCCGGCGTATGGCCGAAGGCTTTTTTGTAACAGCGGCAGAAAAACGAACTGCTGGAAAACCCCACCGTATAGGCGGTCTCCTCCACCGTAAATTCGCCGCTGCGCAGCAGCCGCCGGGCTTGCTCCAACCGCATCCGGTTGCGGTATTCCAGCGGCGAGACACCGGTGCAGGCTTTGAACAGCCGCCGGAATCCCGGCTCGCTCATGCCGCACAGCGCGGCGTAATAGGGAATCTTTTTGTCGTCGGCATAGTGATTTTGCATTTCCTGAAGTGCGGGACGCAGTTTGCGCTCGGCGGGCGGCAGCGTCTGGACGGCGCGGCGCGTTCGCCACATCAGTTCCAGGCAGCGGTGCAGCAGGTAGTAGCCGTCCTCCCGTTCGTTAGCCTGTAAGTCGTTTTGGATTTCGGCAAACAGGCGCCCGGCATCGGCCAGCGGCACAATGCGGGGGTGTGACAAAGAGGGATCGGGCGGGGTGGAAAGATCAAATTGTATCATCTGCACCTTGTTGGCCCCGCCGCAATAGCGGCTGATGTGGCAAGTGCCGGCGGGCAGGTAGACCAGCGTGCCCGCTGGCGCTTGCAGGGCGGGGGCGTTGGCGGCAAGCGGGGAATATTCCATACGGCCACTGGCTGTGTACAGGAAGGAATTGAACGGCCTGCCGTCTGAAAAGGAGACTTTGTACCCAGACGGACGCCGGATGCACAGATAGCTGACCTGCCGGATGACCGGCAGAGTCTCACTGGGAGCATAACAGAGTTTCACGGGTGGGCACCTTCTTTCTCTGATTTCAGTATAGGGGGTGGCAAAACGACTGTCAAGGTTTGCTTTAATCGAATTGTACAAGAAACGATTGAATCGAACCTTGTGCACTTCCTACCGGCACGATAGAATAAAACCGGAACAAGGAAGGAGGCAAACGGTGAACGAGAACTTTTTACTGACCACCTCGCTGGCACAGCGGCTTTTTCATAACTGTGCAGAGACGCTACCCATCATTGACTACCACAACCACCTTGACGTTGGCGACCTGGCCCGAGATCGGGCCTATGAGAATCTGACACAATTGTGGGTGCGCAATGACCCGTACAAGCACCGCGCCATGCGCATCTGCGGGGTGCCGGAGCAGGTCATCACCGGCCCTTCGGATGACCGGACGCTCTATGACGCCTGGATGCAGGTACTTCCGCGGTTGTTGGGCAACCCGCTGTATGATTGGTCGGTGCTGGAGATGCAGCGGATTTTTGGCATTTCCCTCATGCCGGGGCATACGGACCCGGATGCTCTGTGGCGGCAGGCCAGCGAACGCCTGCGGGAACCCGGCTTTACGGTGCGGGGGCTGCTGAAGCGATTTGGCGTAGCCTATCTGGCGCCCTGTGTGCCGGCGCTAGGTGACCCCGCCCCGCTGGCCAATCTGCCCGGGGCGGCGCCCTCGCTGCGGGGCGATGGCCTGCTTTGCCCGGACAGCGACGTGCGGCAGCGACTGGCTGAGCTGACTGGCGTGACTATTGACACCCTGGCCGGTTACGCGGCGGCCCTGCGCCGGCGTTTGGATGTGTTTGCCGCAGCCGGGTGCCTGGTGGCGGACCATGCGCTGGATAACGGCTTTGGCTACCGGCCGGAGGACGGCACCAATGAGCAGCGCTTTGCCCGGCTACTGGCCGGGCAGGAACTGCCGCAAGCGGAGAGGGACGCGCTGGCTTCGGCTGTTCTGCGTATTCTGGCCGGTGAGTATGCACGCCGCGGCTGGCTGATGCAGCTGCACCTGGGAGCGCAGCGAGCCACGAGTACCCGGCTGCGCAGGCTTGCCGGGCCGGCCGGCGGGTTTGCCGGTATAGGCTGCGGGTGGGATATGGGCGCCTTGGCCCGCATGCTGGATGACTGGGAGCAGGCCCCGGCCGGGCTGCCCCGGGTTGTGCTGTTCCCGCTCAACCCGGCCGACAACACGGTCATGGCGGTGCTCAGCGGGTCGTTCCCCGGCGATGGGGCGAGCGCACAGGTTCAGCTCGGCCCGGCTTGGTGGTGGTGCGACCACCGGGACGGTATCCGCGCGGTGTTGGAAGCTGTGTCGGATTTCGGCGTTCTGTCCACCTGGATCGGCATGACCACCGATTCGCGCAGCCCGCTCTCCTTTGTGCGGCATGAGTATTTCCGCCGGGTCCTCTGCGAGTGGATCGGGGAGCGGGTCCGGGTGGGGGCTTTGCCTGCAGCCGAGTCTGCGCTGCAACCGCTGGTGGAAGCGCTGTGCTATCGTAATGCCCAACAGATCATTTTACAAAACGGGGAGGTATGAACCATGCATTTCAATCAAAGGCAAGATATTCTTCAACTGACATCCCGATGGAAAGGGGAGCGCTTCCCGGATGGCCGCCCCCGCGTGCCGGACCGCTACCTCGAAGCGCTGCGCGGCCTGACGCTGGAAGAGGTCTGGAAACCCATCTTTGTTAAAGGATACATCAACCAGTTTGAAGGGGAATTAAAGCGCCTGCACCCGGATGGCCGCAAACTGATTGGCCGGGCGGTGACGGCGGCGTACTGCCCCACCCGCCCTGACTACCATGAGACTGTGATGGAGATCGGCCGCAGTGAACAGCGGACCGGCACCTTCAACCAGTGGGTTGTGGATAGCCTGGTGGAAGGGGATGTCTGCGTGGTGGATATGTACGATAAAGTCTACAAGGGTACTTTTCTTGGGGGCAATCTGACCACGGCGGTCGCCAAGCGGACCAAGACCGGCGGCGGGGTGATCTGGGGTGGTATCCGGGATGTCGAACAGATGAAAAAGGTCCCGGGCGTACAGGTGTACTACCGGGGTATCGACCCGACACCCATCCGCGAGTTTGACATGGTCAGCTTCAACAGCCTCACTCGCATTGGCAAGGCGGTCTGCCTGCCCGGCGACATTGTGTTCGGAACCGACAGCGGTGTGCTGTTCATCCCGTCGCATCTGGTGGAAGAGGTCGTGGACGGCGCCGTCAAAACCCAGGTCAAGGATATATTCGGCTTTGAGATGATCTCACAAAACAAGTTCACCACGGCCCAGATCGACAAAAATATATGGACTGTCGAAATGCTGGACATGCTGATGGATTACATCGACCACACCGAGGCCGCTGCGGCCTACCGCGGGCTGGACTGGTCGCCGGAATACGAACTGGCGCGCAACGGCGACCCCAACGACACGCAGAGCGCGCTTTGATGACAGGAGGCTTTTATCATGGAAAATCAATACCAAGATCAGGTGGCGGTGGTCACCGGAGCCGGCGGTGTTCTGTGCTCGGAAATTGCCGTTCGCCTGGCGGCTGAAGGCGCCCGTGTCGTCCTGGTGGGGCGCACGGCGGAAAAGTTGGAGAAGGTGGCGGCGGTCATTCGGGCGACGGGCGGCCAATGCCTGGTACGCACCGCCGATGTCACCGACGCCGCGGCGGTCCAGGCCTTGGCGGATGAGGTGGACGCCCTCTGGGGGCCCTGCCGTTATCTGATCAACGGCGCCGGGGGCAATAACAATAGGGCTATTACCACCAACACAGCCTTCTGCCCCGAAGAACTCAGCGGTGAAAAACCGGATGGCATGACCGGCTTTTTTGACCTGGACCTGCCGGTGTTCGAGAGTGTGCTGTTAACCAACACAATGGGCACCGTGATCCCGGTCCGTGCCTTCGGCCGCCAGATGGCGCGGGCCGGACGCGGCGCGATCCTCAACTTTGCCTCGATGAACAGCGCCCGGCCGCTGACCCGCGTGCCCGCCTACGCCATGAGCAAGGCTGCGGTCGTCAACCTAACGCAATGGCTGGCCACTTACCTGGCCCCGGCGGGCATCCGGGTCAATGCGGTGGCGCCGGGCTTTTTTGTCAACGACCGCAGCCGCCAGATTCTCTATACGCCGGACGGGGCGCCGAGCGTCCGGGGTGAAAACATTGTCCGGCACACCCCTATGGCTCGCTTTGGGCAACCCAAAGAACTGCTGGGCGGTGTGCTCTGGCTGCTGGACGATACCCGTGCCGGATTTGTCACCGGCATTACGCTGCCGGTGGACGGCGGTTTTTTGGCCGATTGTGGCATCTGAAAGGAGCGCGCCATGCTGCTGACCGATTACCTGCGCAGCGACCGGGACCTGACTTGGGACTACGCGCTGCAATGTGGTGTGCGCCATGCGGTCATCCGCCTGCCGGAGGACCCGGCATTCGACCCAACCGACCCGGCCCATTGGCGGTCCGTCACCGGCCGGTTTCGCAGCGCCGGGCACACGCCGGTGGTCGTGGAACCGCTGCCCAACGCGCTGCACGACCACATCAAGGCGGGCGACAGGCAGGCCGACGCCTGCATCGAGGCGGTTACCCGTATGCTGGCCGCCATGGACCAGGTCAACATCCGCACGCTGTGCTTCAACTTTATGGCCTATGTAGGCTGGACGCGCACGGACAACGCCCTGCCTGACCGGGGCGGGGCTCGGGTAACAGGGTTTTCCCTGGCCGATTACCGCCCCACCCCGGCGGCCATCACCGCCGAAAAGCTTTGGCGGAATTACACGCAGTTTGTGCAGGGGGTGCTGCCCTATGCCGAGCGGTATCACATTCGCCTGGCGCTGCACCCTGACGATCCGCCGCTGCCCAACCTGGGTGGGGTGGCACGCATCATGAGTAGCGTGTCCAATATACAACGGGCGCTGGATGTTGGACACAGCCCCTGGCTGGGGGTGACCTTTTGCCAGGCCTGCTTCCATTTGATGGGCGCCGATTTGGACCGCTTGATTCCGGCTTGGCGGGAAAAAATCTTTTTTGTTCACTTCCGCAATGTCACCGGCACCGCCCAAGATTTTCATGAGACCTTTCACGATGCCGGTGACCTGCCGATGGCCCATTTGGTGGACTTGTACCGGCGCTGTGGCATTGATGTGCCGGTGCGGGTGGACCATGTGCCCACGATGGCCGGGGAAACGCAGACCACCGGCTACACGGCGCTGGGGCGGCTTTACGCGCTGGGGTATCTGCGGGGATTGTTGGAAGGCACGGCCTGCAAGGAGGAATCAACATGAGCGTTCTGCGATACACCGACCCTGTCCATCCTGAGCGGCCCGGGCCTGCGCGCCCCCGGCTACAGATTGACCTGCCCTGCCTGGGCACTGTACGCCCGCGCGGTCTGGCCGATACGCTGCCAGGCAACTGGCTGCTGGGCTGCGAAACGCTGGACAGAGACTATGCTGACTATGACCAATATAAAGAATACCTGGCCCCGCTGGGCATCCGGCGCATCCGCCTGCAGGGCGGCTGGGCCAAATGTGAACCGCAGCCCGGCGTCTACCGCTGGGAATGGCTGGACCATATTCTGAAAGATGCTGTGGCCCGCGGCCTGCAGCCCTGGCTGCAGTTGGGGTACGGCAATCCGGCCTACCCCGGGGCAGGCGGTTGGAACCTGGGTGCCGGCATGCCGCTGTCCGAGAGCGGACGGGCGACCTACCTTACCTGGGTAGAAAAAGTAGCGGTCCGCTACGCCCCGCTGGTACGGGATTGGGAGGTATGGAACGAGCCTAACTTTGGCGATAACCCGGTCAACACCCCCGAAATTACCGCCGAACTCAACCGCCAGACCGCGGCCATCCTTCGCCGTGTTCAGCCCGATGCGCGCATTTCGGCGCTGGCGATGGGCCATATTGACATGGACTACGCCGAACGTTTTTTCCGCGCCCTAGCCCCCGGGGATGCTTGGAAAATGTTCGATAACGTCACCTACCACGATTATGCCTACAACCCCGACGCCAACCACCTGGCCGTCTACCGCCTGCGGCAGATCGTGGCGCAGTATGCCCCCGGCCTGCGGTTGCGGCAGGGCGAGAACGGCGCCCCCTCGGCACCGCACGCGGGCGGCGCACTGCACGACTATGGGTGGACCGAAATCTCCCAGGCCAAGTGGGACCTGCGCCGTATGCTGGACAATCTCGGTCAGGATATCGAGTGCAGCGTGTTTAGCATTGCCGAGATGCAGTACCACGGCGAAGGGCCCATCAACCGCACCAACACCAAGGGCTTGCTGCAAACCGATGAGAAAAACCGTGTGCTGCGCCCCAAACCCGCCTATTTTTCAGTGCAGCAGGCCGCCACGCTGCTGGATGGCCGCCTGACCCGCCTGCCCGGTGTTGTGCTGCGCCACACGCTGGACGGCCCCTTTGCCGAGGCCTGTTGCCAGAGCAGCGACCGCAGCCTGGCCCTGTACGGTTACAGGGACAAAGTGGGGCGGCGGCTCTATACCTACTGGCGAGACGACGCGATCCCCGGTGACAGTTTGGCGCCGGCCAGCCTGACGCTGACGTTCCAGCACAGTGGTTTGCAGGACCCGGTCATCGTGGACCTGCTCAGCGGCTGTGTTTATGAATGGCCCGCTACACGGAGACAGCAGGCGGCGGACGGCGACCATTTCTGCGGGCTGCCGGTGTACGATTCGCCGATTTTGCTGGCCGAGCGTGGTTTGGTCCCGATAGAAGCAATTGTCCCGGGCGGAGAGCCCTGACAGAACTTTTGCAACAGCACGGCATAGCAGGGCGCTGTGCCGTGCTTTTTTTGTGTATAAAAAGGATACTTGGCCTTCAAAATCAATACTTCACCTCCATATACCCCAGTTTGCACTAGGCCGCCGGGCAATTCCCGGGTAGACTGATGATAAACTATAAAAAAGTATATCCGAAAAAAACGGTATGCGCGCCCCTTAAAAGGCAGGCAAACACGATCCGCCCTGTGCCCGAAAAACAGGCGGGCGGCATGCAGGAGGAAATAGCGATGGATGCAAACACCTGGGTGGCCCAGGGTAACCTGGTCACCACAACTCCGGCCCTGGACCGCCCGGGCCGCTACCAGGCCAACGGCCGTTTCGGCGCTGTGTGGGGGCCGTATGGCCTCCATGCGCCGCCAGCCTGGCAGGAGGCAGACCCCTGGGCGCCCCGCAGCCAGTTGACCCATCTCGCACATTGGGGGCGGTTCCGCTTCCGCTCGGACGCAACCGGGCAACAGACCACTGCCGACTACCTGCTGCCCTTGGCACGCCTGTATTGGGAGCAGACCCCCGCGGCCCCCACCGCTTACCGCCAGGAACAGGACTTTTTCACCGGCCTGCTGACGACAGCCTTCACTGCGGGCGGCGCTTCGTACCGGGTGCAGAGCTGGATGGACGCCGCACACACAGACCTGGCGGTGGTGACCCTGGAGCTCAGTGCCCCGGCGGCGGTCCGGCTCACCGGCGTGACCCGATTTGTTCCGTATCCGTTTCTCTATAAACAGCCCACGGCCCAGACTGTCACGCTGCGCCGGGACGGCCCTGCCTGGGGGCTGGAGATCGGCTGTCCCAACACCATCAACGACAGTTCGGTCACGCTTTGGCTGACCACCGACGCTCCGGTAGAATCCTGCCCGGACGGGGTCCGACTGCTGGCTGGGCCCGGCGCCACCCACATTCTGCTGCAGGTGGGGTGCCCCGCGGCGTTGGACGAGTGGGAAGAATCCCGCCGCCGCACCCAGCGGGCTTGGCAGGACCGCTGGGCCCGCACTGGCTGGTTTTGCTTCCCGGATGCGCGCGCGCAGCAGATGTATGTGCGGAGCCTGGCCTACCTGCTGTCTACCTACAGCGAGAGCGGCGGCCCTGTGCCGCCCACCAACGGGCTGACCGGCAACATGTTCCCATTCCACTTTGTGCAGGACCTTGGATACATCGCCCCGGCGCTGCTACTCACCGGCCACGGTGCAGTTGTGCGCCGCTGGGTGGAAACCTTCGCCGGGCAGATCCCCGCCATGCAGCGCTATGCCCGGCACCTCTGGCCGGAGGCCGGCGGCGTCTACCCGCCTTGGGAACTGCCCTACGGCGATATGGACCACTACCACCGCCCCGGCGTTCCGGTGCCTTACTGCTATGAACCGCATAATGTGGGGTATCTGTGCCAGTTGGCCGTGCAGGCTGCCCAGTGGCTGGGGGACCCCGCCTGGACCCGCCGCTTTGCGGCGCCCCTGATTCGGGAATGCGCGGCCTTCTATCTTGCTTTTTGCCGCAAGGCCGGCGATGGACATTGGCATCTGCGCTGGACCCCTTCCATCGGTCAGGATGAAGCAGGGGGACGCAACGGCAGCGATTACCTTTGCAGTTTGTACAGTGCGCAGTACACCTTCCGGGCGGCGGTGGCGTTCGGACAGGATGCTGACGGCGCCTGCCGCCGGGTGCTGGCGGATGGGCTGGCTTTCGCCGCACTGCGGGATGAGCGCGGCCTGCTGCACACCGCCGCCGGGGCCGATGACTTCGGCCGCCAGAAGCACCCTGTCCAACTGGATGGACTAGCCTACCTGCCCACCGGCCTGGGACCGCAGCCCGAAGAGCGCCGGGCCTATGCGCTGCGCCACCAGATTACAGCTCGCGCCGGGGAACCGTTCTATTTCGGCTGGACGCTGGGAGAACTGCTGCTGGCGGGCAGCAACTTGGGAGAGGTCACCGGGTGGCGGCAGGACTGGGGCGAGTTGCGGACTTCCAACTATACCGACCCGGATTGGGTGCAGGTCTACGAGACCAGCGGGGAGGCGGAAAAGTCTTTCTACCTGACGACCCACGGCCTGCTAGTGCAAAGCCTGATCCGCAACTATGTCAACGATTACTGGGATACCCTTGTCCTTGGCGGCTGCCCAGTCTTTGAGGGACCGGTGCAGTTTGGCGGCATTCAGACCCGCTTCGGGGTAGAAGCAGCGGGTCAGGCTTCCGGCGGCCGTTTGACCTGGACCCTGAGCGCCCGGCGGGATACGCACCTCCCGTTGGACGGCGCGGCACACCCATTACAGAAAGGAGAAATCTTCCATGGTAAACGACTGCTATCTCTGGGATGACAGCGGCTTGCCCCAATACCTGTATACAGGCCCCTGCCCTGCATCCGCCAACGACCGTGCGGGCCGCGATGCCGGCCTGCCCGCAGACCCCTGCTTTTTGCTCGGCAACAGCCGACTGACGGCCTTTGCCCATGCGAGCGGCCGGTTGGAATTGATCAGCGGGGAACGCGGTTGGGCGCGGCTCAACCATCTGCCCTGCAACGACTGCTGGAACCAGGCCACACTGACGGTCAACGGCCGGCCGTGCTGCTTGGCCGGTCCGCCACCGGGCTGCCGCCCCTGGGCCGAGGAACGCTTCGGTGCCGGATATGCCCGCTACGAAGGTATGCTGCCCGACGGCATCCGGGTAGTACGGCGGCTGTCGGTGCTGCCGTCGGTGCAGCCCGCCCAGGGAACGCCGGCCGTGCTGGTGGAAATCCGCCTGACCAACACAGGCCGCCGCTCGGCTGTGTGTACATACACAGAGGAATATCTGGCCCAATATTGCCTGCTCTCGGCACAGGAGGACCTGCTGCGGCCTGACGGGCCCGTCAGCTACGCCGCCAATTTGCAGGTAGAGGGCCGCCAGGCCCGGGCGTTTTTTTCGCTGCAGGCCCGGCAGGCGTTTGTCCCCGCTGCCAGCCCGGCCCAACGCCACCCGTATGATTGCTTCCCACCTGTGATGTACGTCCAGGCTGCCGAAGGGTGCGGCCCCAGTGTTGTCACAGACTCTGAACCAGGACCGCGCCTGGGCATTCGTGCTTCACTGACGCTTTGCGCCGGCGAATCCGGCCGGCTGTGCTTTGTGGTGGGCTGGCAGTTTGCAGGAGGACCGCCCACAGACCAGTGCTGCCGCACCCTGCTCTATGAAGCCCGGCCAGGGCCGGATGGCGCGTTCCAGGATCGTTGGGCAGCGGTGCTGCCTGGTTTTGTGGACGAAAACGACGAGACGTTGCGCTGGGAGATGATCTGGAACGCCTATGTGCTGCGGGCGATGGCCAATTACCACGCTTATTTTGACGCCACTACGGTGCCGCAGGGGTCGGTGTATGCCTATCGTCTGGGGCAGAACACCTCCGTGCGGGATCATTTGCAGCATACGCTGGCGCTGGATTACCTGGACCCGTCACTGGCCAAATCCAGCCTGCGATTTGTTTTGCAGCATGAGTGCTTCGACGGCCGCATCCTGCGCCAAGACGTCGGGTATGGGTACGAGGATGCCGGTATCTATATGGAAAGCGACCCCCAATTGTATCTGTTTCTGGCGATAGGCGAATATCTACGCATCACCGGCGATCTCGCGTTTTTGGGAGAGCGCGTGCGCGTCTACCCGGTGGAGGGCGGCTGCGAACGCACAGTGTTTGAAGCGCTGCAGGCCGCCTTCATTTGGCTGCGGGATGTCGTGCGCCGGGGCCGCCACGGCCTTATCATGATGCGCAACTCCGACTGGAGCGACAGCTTTTTCCATCCCTATTCCCCCAACGTCTACGCCCAGGTAGCTGAATCCCACCTGAACACCGCGATGGCGCTGGTGGTGCTGCCGATGCTCACGGCGGGCTTGTGGCGGTATCTGCCACAGGCCGGGGCGGCCGCGCCGGCCGTGCAGCGCCTGGCCAGTGAGATGGATACCTATCGTGCCGATTTGCTGGCTGCCTTTATGCGGGATATGGAAGGGAAGGTCTGGGCGCCCCGGTGCTACATCGGTTTTGACGATGACCCCAAACTGCGCTTCGGCGAGGACCGCCTGTGCCTGGAGGCCCAGATCTGGCTGCTTCAGATCGAGGAATTTCCGGCAGAGCGGCGTCATCGCCTGGCCGACGCCGTGTGGGACAAGCTGATCGCACCGGAAAAGCTAGGCGCCCGCACCCGGGAACGTCCGCTGTGGGACGCCGGTGGGCACGGCGAGGACGGCGGCATGTGGTTCGCCCACCAGGGCCCGCTGATGGTGGGCCTTGCACGGGACGACAAAACCCGCGCCAAGGCGCTGATGCAACGGTTGACCTTCCACCACATAGCCGAAAGCTACCCCGACTACTGGGTGGGGCATTGGACCGCGCCGGACAGCCTGGAATCAACCCTCAGCGACCGGGAAGGATTGTACCATGCCTGGTGCGAGCATGCGTTCCAGCCGTACTGCGCCCATGCCCATGCCTGGATGTACTATTGTTACTGCCGGCTGTTTGCGCCGGATTCGGAGGAGACACCATGAACGTTGTGATTCCATTGGAAAGTAAGGCGGATTTTCAGGCACTGCTGGGGCAGATGATCGACCCGCTTAAACCCTGCTACATAGAAGCTGGAGTCAAAATCGGGGATACCGCGGCCTGCTATGGCCCCGAAACCGTTGCCCTGGAAGGTTTCCTGCGCCCGCTGTGGGGGCTGGCGCCCTACTGGGCGGGGGGCGGCGGGCGCACCGGCCTCGAAACGGCCTACGCGCGCGGCCTGGCGGCCGGGACCAACCCGGACAGACCGGCCTATTGGGGCGGGTTTTGGAACGGTGACCAGCGCTTTGTGGAGATGGCCGCCCTGGCCTACGGATTGCTAGTGGCCCCCGAAGTGCTGTGGGAGCCGCTGTCACCAACCGAAAGGGACCGCCTGGCTCGCTGGCTGTACGCCATCAACCAGTACGAACTGCCAGTGTGCAACTGGATTTGCTTTCGCGTGCTGGTCAATGTGGCGCTGCGGGCCCGCGGCTGTGCCTGGGATGCGCAAAAGCTGGCTGCAGCGCTGGAGGAATGGGACAGCTTTTACTTGGGCGACGGCTGGTACCAGGACGGCGATTCCGGCCAGAAGGACTACTATGTCTCGTTTGCTTTGCACTACTACGGACTGCTGTATGCGCGGTTCTGCGGCGAAAGCGACCCGCCCCGGGCCGAAACCTTCCGCAGCCGGGCTGCCCGCTTTGCCCGGGATTTCGTTTATTGGTTTGACAGTGACGGAACGGCCCTGCCCTACGGCCGCAGCCTGACGTACCGTTTTGCCCAGGCCGCCTTTTTTAGTGCCTGCGCGCTGGCCGGGGTGGACCCGTTCCCGCCGGGTGTACTCAAAGGGCTCATTGTTCGCCATTTGCAGCACTGGATGCAGGCCCCGATTTTTGACCGTGCCGGGCTGCTGACCATCGGGTACGGGTATCCCAATCTGCTTATGGCCGAAAAGTACAATGCTCCCGGCTCGCCCTACTGGGCGCTCAAAATCTTTGCCGTGCTGGCCCTGCCGGACAACGATCCGTTCTGGCAGATTCCAGCGGCCCCGTTGCCGCCGCTTGAACCCCAACGGCTGCTGGGCCTCGCCGGCATGCTGATCCGCCGCTACCACAACCACACCACCGCCTACACCAGCGGGGAGATGAGCGCCAACGACCTGGGGCATTTCCCAGAAAAATACAGCAAGTTTGCCTACGATACCAAGTTCGCGTTCTGTGTTTCCCGCTCGAATCTTTCCCTCGCGGAGGCTGCCCCCGACAGTATGCTGGCTTTTGTGGTGGACGGGTTTGTGTATGTGCGCCGTGGCTGCCTGCGCGCGGAGGTCACCGGCACGGCGGTCGCCACGGTCTGGAGCCCTTGCCGGGGCATCACGGTGACCACCCGTATCGAACCCACTCCCTCCGGTCACCGCCGCCGCCACGAGGTCGAGGCCGAATACCCCTGCATTGCCTACGACTGCGCGTTCGCGGTGGCCACCAATGTACCCGGCGACCGGTCGGGAACCACGGCGGACACAGCTTTTTCCTGTTGCGACGCCGCCGGCTGTTCCATCCGCTGCACAGGGGGCGGTGGCCAGCCCGTGCTGCTTGGCACAGACCCCAACGCCAACCTGATCCACAACATGACCCGCATCCCGGCCATCCGGTTTGATCTGGGGCCGGGCCGCCGGTGCCTGTCCACCGAAATACAGGCGGACTGCCGCCCTGCTGACAGCCCCGCGAAAGGAGCTACACCATGAAACAACAATTTTCCACCATTGTGCTGGGCGCCGGCTATGCCGGCCTCGGCTATGCCGCTGCCCACCCCGACTGCCTGCTCCTGGAGGAATCCCAGACGGTCGGCAGCGATTTCCACTCCTGCCTGCGCCCTGCCCAGACCACCCCGGACGCCGCCGGGCCGCTGGCCGGCCTGATGCGGGAATACGATGTGCTGGGCCCGCAGGGATTTGACAGTCTGAAAGCCTCGCTGGTGGCCCATGAATTTGCCGCCCGCCAGTTGGCAGACGGCCACGAAATCCGATTAGATGCCCAACTGCTGGATATCAGCGGCGCTGAGGGCGGGGTCACAGTGCGCTACTTTACCAACGAGGGCAAGCACACGGTCACAGCCCGCTGCCTGGTGGATGCCACACCCGACTGCCTGTCCGCCCCCGAAGCCGTGCGCTGTACAGAAAAGACCCTCAATGTGTTCACCGTTTGCCGTACCGGCGGGTTTGACGCGGCACTCACAGCTGCCTGCCCTTCCTGCCGGATTTACCCCGGATACCGCCCGGCCGAACGGCTGGTGGCCTTCCCGGTGCCGGTAGATCAGGACATCGCGGCGGCATGCCGGGATGTGACGCAACTCTGGCACTGCGCCTTCCCAAACGGGGAGGAAAAGATTCTGTTTGTGGCCGAAACCTTTGACGCAACCTATGAACCGGTCGGAAGGCTGCCCTATCAGTGGATCGGGCAGCGAACTCTGGATCCGCTGGCCGCCTTTATGAAAGGAGCGAACCAAGTATGATGCAGTTGTATACCCGCAAGGAGGATCAGGTCACCGCCGCGGTGTGCGGCACCCCGGACTGGGCGCAGCAATATGATGTCATCGTCGTGGGGGCCGGCAGCGGCGGCTTGTATGCGGCGCTTTCAGCCCGGCGCGAAGGCAAACGCGTGTTGCTGCTGGAAAAAAGTCGCTGGTGCGGCGGCCAGCACATTCAAGGCCTTGTGAACGGCTATTATTACGGCGTGCGGGGCGGACTGTATGACACGTTGGACAAAGCCGCTGCGGCTGACGATGTGTTCTACGACCCCACCGATGCCAAGCGGCTGGCGGTGGCCGAAACACTGGCCCGCAGCGGCATTGAAGTCCACACACGGGCTTTCGTCACTGGCCTGTATGCGGAAGGGCAGTTTGTGTGCGGCGTGCAGGTCCGCATCGGTCACCGCCCGGTGGACATCGGCTGCCGGATGCTGGTGGACGGCACCAGCGACGGGCACTTGCTTCGATTGCTGCCCATCCCGCTGCACATGGGCCGTCCCGGCGACGGGGAACCCCAGCCGTTTTCCAGCATGCGCTGCGTCTACCTGGATAAGAGCGAGTACGACGGCGGACTCAGCGTCACCGTGGGGCCGATGGGCGACCGCTATGGTTTGTTCCATGAATACCGCGACAACGGCTATGTCTGCCAGTATGACGACGCGGCCTTCACGGCGGCGATTCTGCGGGCCCACGCAAGCCACTTGCGCACACTGGGGGCGTATAGCCGCTTCTTGTACCTGGCGCCGCTCATCGGCCTGCGGGAGGGCGTGCTGTATGAAGGGGAATACTTCCTGACCCTCTCCGACGTGCTGGAGGGCAAAGTGCCCACTGACAACCTGCTGCTTTCCTGCTTTTCCGATGTGGACAAGCACGGCAGCGATATGGCCTTTGACGCTGAGATCTATCAGGACTGGTTCGTTAACTGCAACATGAGCACCTGCACGGTCTACATCCCCATCCCGGTGGGCGCGGTGGTGCCCAAGGGATGGAAGGGGCTGCTCACGGCCGGCCGGTGCATCTCGGCCGACAGCTATGTCAATTCAGCCACCCGAATGAACACCGACTGCTTCCGCATCGGCGAGGCGGTGGGCACGCTGGCGGCCATGGTAGCCGACTGCGGCCAGGACCCGATGGCGGTGCCAGCCAGCGCGCTGCACGACAAGCTGGCTGCCTACGGCTTTTTTGCCGAGGAACAGGCCATGGCCGCGGGACAGTTGTGGCAGCCATCCTTCTGGACGCCCGCTATGGGGCCGGATCGCCGGTATGTGCATTGGATAACCGACCCCGAGGAACTGCGGGCCGCTTTGTCCACCGACTGCCCCGGTGTTGCACTGTGGAGCTGCCGCCTGGCCGGTCGGGAAAAACTTGGCGATGCGGTTTGGCAGATGAGCCAGACCGATGACGAGATGCTGCACCGCAATGCGGGCATCGCACTGGGCGTCATGCACGACGAGCGGGCGCTGCCGATCCTGCATGAAATCATCCGGGACCGCAAACCCTTCTATTTTATGGATTGTCGCCGCAGTAACCAGATGCGCAGCGTCATCGCTATCTGCCTGTGCGGCCAGATGGCCGACGCGGGCATCGCCGATGAGTTGCTGGCTATGCTGCGCCCGGGAGAATATGACCGCCCGATGTACCACACGCTGCTGACGCCCGAGTATAAGCGAACCATCGTTAAAGAGCAGAATTCGGTATATTTTCAGCACATTTCCCACGCGGTGGCCGCGCTGGTCAAGATCGCGTTGGCGCACCCGGCCCGGCGGGAGGAAATCCGCGCGGCGCTGCACGAGGCGCTGGACGACGGCAGCTACATCCGCCGCATGACTGATGCACCGGTCTGGAACGCTTTTTACAGTGCAGCCAGGAACTGCCGGGATTACCTGGTCCGTCACCTGGGTTGAAAGGGGACAGATATGGAACAAGCCAAGACTTTTGCAGATTGCTATGTCCGCCTGACGGATACGCGCCTGACCCTGGGTAACGATGTCCTGGAGCGCAGTTGGTCGCTGGAAGGGCCGCAGCCGGTGGCGGTGTCGCTGCAAGACAAGTCCACCGGCCGGGAATGGCTGACCACCGCTCTCGGGGCCGAATGGCTGGAAGCCCCGCCCGCCTGCCCTGCATTTTTTCTGGCCGGAGCCACCGAAGGCCCGGTCCGAGTGCTGGGGATGGAGGCGGCCCCTGATGAGGACGCGGGCGCCGGCGCGCCCTGCCTGCTCGTGACAGTGCGGCTGGGATTCGACCGTGTGGATGTCTGGTGGCAGCACCGCATTTACCCGGGCCTGGCCTGCCTGCGCAGTACCGTGTGTTTTAAAGCCCGCGGAGCGCTGCCTGCGGCCCCCGAACGCCCGGCTGAGTGGCCGCAGGATTACCAGGAAGGCTGCATCCTTAACGCCGAGCATCTTCGCTGGCGTTGTGTACAGTTTGCCGACCAGACCGATGACCGGGACAATCTGGTCACCCGGCGGGACGGCATCATTTCCCGGCGGGAGACCACGCCGCTTACCGGCAACCTGCTGTTCGTGCGCGACAGCCTGACTGGCGGCGGGCTGACCTTTATTAAGGAAGGTCCCACACCCCAGGGGCGGCTGCCCGGCGTGCCCGAGGCGGATTTCCTGCTCAAAGGGCGGCAGGTCTGCACGCTGGGATTCGGTTTTGCGGCCGGGCAGTTGGCCGAGGATGAACTGACCGGCTACGGCAGTGCAATCTTGCTGTGGAACGGCGATGAAGAACAGGCCCTGCAATCGCTGCACCGCTATCACCGCGCTGTGCGTGTCTTTCGGCCGGAGCGGGACGCCCGAATCATGGCCAACACATGGGGTGACGGCAATGCCGATGGGCGCATCAGCGAGGAATTTCTGCTGGCAGAACTGCGCGAGGCGGCCAGTCTGGGTATCACCTGCTACCAGATCGACGATGGCTGGCAGACCGGCACCACTGCCAACTCGGTGAATGCCGCCAGCCAGGAAGGCGGAACCTGGGGCGAAGGATATTACAAGACTGACCCAAACTTTTGGACCGTCAACCGGCAGCGCTTGCCCCGCGGTCTTGCGCCTATCACCGAATACGCCCGGGCCCACGGGATCACGCTGGGCCTGTGGTTCTCACCCGACTCGCTCAACGACTTTGAAAACTGGCAGCGGGACAGCGACACATTGCTGGACTTGCATCGCCGGTACGGTATCACGGCATTCAAGATGGATGGGCTGATCTTCCGCAACAAGCGCGGAGAGGAAAACTTCGTCCGGCTCATGCGCCGCGTGGTGGAAAAATCCCACGGCCAGGTCTATTTCAACCTGGACACTACAGCCGGTGTGCGCAATGGTTACTTCGGCCGGGTGCAGTACGGTACGCTGTTTGTGGAAAACCGTTTTACCAACGCCTTTGGCCGCTGGCCCAACTATTGGCCCTACCGCACACTGCGCAATCTGTGGACACTGTGTCGCTACCTGCCCGCCGACCGGCTGCAGACTGAGTTCCTCAACACGGCCCGCACCGCCGTGCTGTACGGCGGTGACCCGCTGGCCCCGGCTGCTTGCGGCCAGGCATATGCGGCGGCTATCGCCCTGTGCGGCAGCCCGCTGGCCTGGATGGAACTTAGCGCTCTGCCCAAGGACGCTGCCGCCACGCTCCGGCAGCTCATCGCAGCGTACACGCCGGTACAGGCCGACTGGCTGGCCGGGCAGGTGCTGCCCATTGGGCAGGAACCCGACGGCGTCAGTTGGACCGGCTTTCAGTCGGTCGGGGAGGCAGGCGGTTTCCTGATGCTCATACGCGAACACAGCAATGTGGGAGTCTTCGCCTACCGGCTGTGGGGCGGCGTAGCCGGACCGCTGCGCCTGACCACTGTGCTGGGCGAAAACCAGCCAGATACAGTTTGCCCCGACGACGCCGGCCTGTATCATTTTGCACTGCCCCATCCCCACAGTTTTGCGCTGGTTCGTTACCAGTCTAACCCATGAAAGGAGGAACCCGCCATGCTCCCAGCCTTGTCCAACTTCTGGATTGGTGTGAATTACTGGGCCTCCCACGCGGGCACCGATATGTGGCGCCGCTGGGATGAGGACAGCGTCGCTCAAGACCTGGCCGCGCTGCGGGACACCGGGGCTACCGTGCTGCGGGTGTTCCCCAACTGGCGGGATTTTCAACCGGTCACCGCTTGTTACGGCGCCAACCACCAGCTTCGGGAATACCGTATGCCGGATGATGCCCCGCCCGCCCGGCCCGACTACCTGGACCCGGTTATGCTCCAACGCTTTGCGCGGCTGTGCGAACTCGCCGCACAAAACGGCCTGCGCCTTATCGTCGGCCTGCTCACGGGCTGGATGAGCGGGCGGCTGTTTGTGCCCCCGGCACTGGCTGGAAAAAATCTGTACACCGACCCCGAAGCCCTCTGGCTTCAGCAACTGTTTGTGCAGGGCTTTGTCACCGAGTTGGCCGGGCAGCCTGCCATCCTGGCCTGGGGCCTGGGCAACGAGTGCAACTGTATGGACCGGGCTGAGACCCGCGCCGCTGCCTGCCACTGGAGCGCTACGGTGGTCCAGGCAATTCGGGCGGCCGACGCCTCTCGGCTGGTCATCTCGGGAATGCACTCGCTGACGCCGGAAGGCGTCTGGACGCTGGCCGACCAGGGGTACTGGACCGACCTGCTGACCACCCACCCCTACCCCCACTGGGTCGAACACGCCGATCGTGCCCCGGTGGACCACCTCCGTACATTGCTGCATGCCACGGCCCAGACCGCTTACTATGCCGGCCTGGGCCACCGGCCATGCCTGGTGGAGGAGATCGGCACCATGGGTCCGATGCTGGCCGACGAGGAGGTGGCCGCCAACTTTCTGCGGGTCAACCTCTGGTCTAACTGGGCGCATGGATCGCCGGGGGTCCTGTGGTGGTGTGCTTTTGACCAGAACCACCTGATCGCCCCACCCTATGATTGGAACATGTGCGAGCGGGAGCTGGGGCTGCTGCGCAGCGACCGCACCCCAAAGCCGGTGGCCCGCGAACTGCAAAGCTTTGCCCGTGCCCAGCGGGCGCTGGGGCTGCGGCTGCCGCCGCCCTGCACCGACGCCGTCTGCCTGATCAGCCGGGAGCAGGAGGCAGCCGGGGTGGCCTACATGAGTTTTGTGCTGGCCAAGCAGGCAGGTCTGACGCTTCGGTTTGCCTATGTGGAGGATGAAACGTGGCCGGACAGCCCGCTCTACCTGCTGCCCTCTGTCACTGGCGAGGTCATGAGCCGCCGCCGTTACCTGCGCCTGTGGCAAAAAGTCGAGCAGGGTGCGGTGCTTTACCTTTCCATGGACGGTGGTTTCCTGACCCGCTTCGAAGCGCTTACCGGGTTCCGCGTGCGGCGTGCGGCATCTCGGCCGGTACAGGGAAATTTTGTGCTGGACGGTGAAGCGCTGCCCTATGCCGCTGGAACGGACCTGGAACTGGAACCGGCTGAGGCCGAGGTTTTGCTGGCCGACACCGAAAGCCGGCCGCTGCTGGGGCGGCATCCCTGCGGGCAGGGCACGGTGTTTACGCTGAACTTCCCTTTGGAAAAGATGCTGTTGCCCCAAAGCCAGGGAACCGACCGGCCCTATTACCGGCTATACGAACGCTTTTCCAGGGCGGCCGCTGCCGCGCCGCCTTGGCTCACTCGCAGTGATCCCAACGTGGGGCTCACGCTGCACAGGGGGACTTGGCAAACCTGGGCTGTGCTCATCAACTACACCGGCACCCCGCGCAACCCTGGCCTGTGCCTGGCCAGTGGGGTGACAGCCGTCTCGCTGTACGGCGACGCACACTGTTTGGCACCTTTTGGCACTGCTGTGCTGCGCTTGCAGCGAGAAGAAAAATAAATGACGATATGGCGATCATTTGTAAAACTATAAAAATCGTACATTCTGCCGCCTGCGCCAACCTGCGCCAATATACAAATGTGCGCAGGCGGCAAAATCTGTTTTTTAGGCTTTTCATCTGTTGTGGGCAGGGGGTAGAATAAGGCCAGACGGACAAAACGAACGAAAATTTTCAAACGCAGTCCAACTGTTTCATGCAAACTTGTCGAATGAAAGGAGTGACCCGCGCACCATGGCCCTCATGCATAATAAAGCGACCGCGCCGGTGCCAGCGAAACAACAGGTTCCTAAAAAGAAAGGCTTCCTGTACGAACTGCGGAAAAACCGCGTCCTCTTCTTAATGATTTTGCCGGTAATCCTATATGCGTTGATCTTCAACTACTTCCCGATGCTGGGTAACATCGTCGCCTTCAAAAAGTTCAACTACACCGATGGAATCTTCGGCAGCCCCTGGGCGGGCCTGAGCAACTTTGAGTTCCTCATCAAGGGCGGCGTGCTCTGGCGCACCACGCGCAACACGCTGCTGTACAACATCGCCTTCATGATTATCGACGTGGTTTCTCAGATGGGCATTGCGCTGATGCTCAACGAGATTATCAGCACTAAGTTCAAAAAGGTCTGCCAGTCGTTGATGTTCCTGCCTTACTTCATCTCCTTCGTGCTGGTGCAGTCCATCGCTTACGGCTTTTTCAACTATGAATACGGCATTGTCAACAACGTGCTGACCTCGCTGGGCATGAACCCGGTCAACCTCTACGCCGACCCCAAGGTCTGGCCCTGGTTGCTGATCTTCTTCCATGTGTGGAAGGGTCTCGGGTATGGCGTCGTTATCTACATGGCGGCCATCACCGGCATCAGCTCGGAATACTATGAAGCCGCCACGCTGGACGGCGCCACCAAATGGCAGCAGATCCGCTATATCACGATTCCGCTGCTCAAACCCACCGCCATCACGCTGACGATGTTCTCGATCGGCCACATTATGAAAGGCCAGTTTGAACTATTCTATCAGCTCATCGGCACCAACGGTCTGCTGTACGAGATCACCGACATCATCGACACGTATGTGTTCCGCAGCATTACCCAGACTTTTGATCCGGGCATGTCCACGGCGGCTGGTCTGTATCAGTCGGTGTTCGGGTTTGTGCTTATCATGATCGTCAATACCGTCATCAAGAAAATCCAGCCCGAATACGCGTTGTTCTGATAAGGAGGAAGCGATAAATGAAAAATAACCCCGAACTGGCGGTCCGCCATTCCTCCAAGCTCAATCGCAAGGAACCCATCGTCTATCTGTTCTACGTCATTGTCACACTGGTGGTCATCGTCTGCTTTATTCCGTTTTGGATGATTGTCATCGGTTCGCTGACCGATGAGCAGGAGGTTATCGAACAGGGCTACTCGCTGTGGCCGCAGCATTTCTCGCTGGAAGCCTACAAGATGGTGTTCCAGGTTCCAGTCAAAATCATAGACGCCTATAAAGTGTCTATCCTCATTACGGTGGTTGGCACGTTTGTGTCGCTGTTCTTTTCCTCAATGGCAGCGTTTGTACTTATGCGCAAGGATTTCAAATACCGCAACAAGGTTGCGATGCTGCTGTACTTCCCTTCTATTTTCAGCGGCGGCATGCTGCCCACCTACCTGCTCGTGGTCAAATACTTGGGCTTAAAGGATAACCTGTTGGCGCTGATTCTCCCTGGTATGATCAGTGCGTGGAACATTTTCCTGCTGCGCAACTTCATGTCCGACATCCCGGATTCCATGATGGAGTCTGCCAAGCTGGACGGCGCCAACGATTTTCAGATATACTGGAAGCTGTACATGCCGCTCTGCAAGGCGGGCCTGGCCACCATCGGCCTGTTCACGGCCCTGGGGTACTGGAACAACTGGTCCAACGCCATGCTGTACATCAACAAATCCGAACTGTATCCGCTGCAATACCTGTTGTACTCGATGCTCTCCAATGCGCAGGGCCTGACTGAGATGGCCGCCGCCTCCGGTGTGGTTATGCCACGCCTGCCCAGTGAGACTTACAAGATGGCTATGTCGGTGGTTACCACCGGGCCAATCCTGCTGCTGTATCCCTTCGTGCAAAAGTATTTTGTCAAGGGTATCACAGTAGGCGCCGTCAAAGGTTGATCCACATTTCCCCTGTATTTCAAAGCCGGGCTTGACCCGGCCGTGCGAAATAGAACACAGAAACTTAAACCAAGGAGGATCCCAACATGTCAAAACCCGTCAAAAAGATTGCCGCGGGCTTGCTCAGCGCCGCCATTCTCTCCACCTGTTTGGCTGGCTGCGGCAGCTCCACCAGCTCCGGTAGCAGCACCACCGGCAGCTCCTCAGCGGCTACCACTGGCGAAGCCGCCGGTACGCCCGATACCAGCGAACATGTCGTGCTGACCATGTACTGCATCGGCGACGAGGGCGGCATCCACGCCCAGGAACACCTGGACAAGATCAACGAGTATCTGACCGAGAAGATCAACGCCGAGCTTAACCCGGTTATGGTCTCCTGGGGCGATTACCGCCAGAAGCTGCCGATGGTCTGGGCCAGCGGCGAAGCCTACGACCTGACCTTCGCGGCGAACTGGACCGGTTACTTTACCGAAGGCACCAAGGGCGCTTTCATGGACATCACCGAGCTGCTGCCCACCTATGCCCCGGAAACCTACGCCCGTATGCAGGAGGAAGGCACCATCAACGCAGTTTCCATCAATGGTAAAATTTGCATGGTGCCGGTCGACGCGCCGGAGTACACAAGCTTCATCCTGAACTACCGCGAGGACCTGCGCAAGAAATATAACTGCCCCGAAATCGTGGACGATGAGACGCTTGCCACCTACCTGCAGGCCATTAAAGACAACGAACCCGGTATACAGGCATTCGGCGACAATGGCGTGGACGTCTCCGCTTTCCAGGAATTCCTCAATGAGCAGGACTGGTCCCGCCCGCTGGACAACGCTTCCGGTTTCTTTGTCTACGACCTCAACGACCCCACCAAGGTCTTCAATGTTGTCGATACCCCCGAGTATGAGCAGTACATCGCCAAGCGCCGCGATTACTATGAAAAGGGATATGTTTCTCAGAGCATCATGGCCGATACCGACGCCATCAAGGACCAATTCCTGGCAGGCCAGGTTGGCACCTACTTCGGCAACTTCATCAACTCCAACGCCGTCTATCAGGATGTGATCGTCAACCACCCCGACTGGGAGATCGGCTACTACAGCCCGGACCTGGCCAGCGGCATGGTCGAACAGGTGGCGCCCGCCAATAACGGCGTGGCCGTGGGCGCGTACAGTAAGAACCCTGAGCGCGCGCTGATGTTTGTGGAGCTGATGAACACCGACCGCGAACTGTACAACCTCGTGATGTACGGCCTGCAGAGCGTTACCTATGATTGGGACGAGGCGTCCGGCACGATGTGGGTGCCCGAGGGCGTCGACCCCAGCGAGATCGCACTGAAGAACCTGGGCATGGGCCTGAAGAACGCTAAGTTCAACCTGGTTTCCAAGAGCAACGCCCCTGCGCTCGATGAGCTGGAAAAAGAATATCAAGCTTGCAGCGTGGTGCCGGGCCTGGCCGGGTTCTCCATCAATCAGGACAACATTGCAGCCGAACTGGCCGCGCTCAAAACCGTGCAGGACGAATACAAGCTCAGCCTGGAAAAAGGTGTTGTGGACGCGGAAAGCGGTCTGGAGACGCTGCGCCAGCAGATGAAGGAAGCGGGCTCTGATAAGATCATGGAAGAGATCAACAACCAGATCACCGAATTCCTGGCCAACCAATAATTAAGCGTACAGCGGTTTTCTTTCCCGTTTTGCCCGCCCGGACGACTGCCCGGGCGGGCAATCTGCGGTTGAGAAGACAGGAAAAAATACCGCTTTTCGGTGCTACCGCGTCGGTTGCACGCCGGCCGGTTTTGGGGTATAATAGAACGAAACTGACCCGCGAGGAGGATGTGTGGCGGATGAATCGCTTTTTTCGGCATGTGCTGTCCAACAAGATTCTGTACGCGATGTTCGGCAGTTTTGCGCTGCTCAGCGCGGTGCTGCTGCCGGTTATGGCGGCGCTGCTGGGCAGTGCGTTCCAGCGGTCGCTGCGAGGGGAAGCCTACCGGGCGCAGTTGACCAACCTGCAGCTGACATCCAATGTGATGAACTTTCGCAGTGAAGACGCCAATTACTTGATGCAGACCGCCATCCAGGACCCGGACATTGCTCAGTTATACTATGGCGGTACGGAAGACCGGGATTCCCTGCGCGCTTTGTCCACGCTGCGCATGAGCGTGCGGCAGCTTCATTCAATCTATATTTATAATGGGCAAACCGGCCGGGTTGTCTATTCCAGCGGCATGAATCAATATGCGGCCGCCAGTCTCGAAGCCTTTGAAGACAAAAGCTTTGCCGAAGTGGTTTCGAACATCGGTCAATACCACCGGTTTGTGCCATTCCTGCGCCGTGTGACGCAGGAAAAACCCAATGGCCAGTTGATCGAGGAGTATGTCTATACCTATATGCTGTTTGATACAGACAGCAGCGGCAAGGCCAAAAATATTTTGGCGTTTAACTTTTACACCGATTGGATGGGGGATGCGCTGGCGGAGATGCAGACCAGGAAACAGGATGCCTCCATCTGGATCGTCAGCCGGGAAGGACAGATCATCTACTCTGATACCGGAGACCTGGTGGGCACCTATCTGGATACAGACCTGATACCAGCGCAAACGCTGGAAGCGCCGGTCGGCTATCAACTTGTAGGGGACGGACAAGACCGGCGGATGGTTGTATGGGCGCAGGCATCCAACGGAGATTTTGTCGATTGGGTCTTTCTGGCATGGGTCAACGACAGCGAACTTATGGCACCATTACAAGGCATGCAGGCAGTGATCTGGCTGGTGGCCATTGTCTTCCTGGCTGTGGACCTGCTGCTCATCGCACTGATCAGCGGCCGTATTTATGCGCCGGTGAAAAAGACCTTTGATAAGGTGGATTCCCTGCTTGAGGACCAACAAAAAAAGCGGGAAATGGAACGTTATATGTTTTTGCACCGCCTGTTCCAGGGAGAATTGCCCGAAGTACCCTCTCAGTTGGAGGAGCAACTGAGCCACCACGGTATCCCGCCGGAAATGGACGGCGAGATCTGCGCACTGCTCATCAGCGCCGATCACCTGGAAGCCTACCGCCGTCGCCACCATGGCCGCATGCAGCAGGCTGACGCGGAGATGGAACAAGCCGTGCGTCAGGCAATGGACGGACGATTTCCGGCGTATCTCTGTGTCAAGATGCAGGACGGGCAGTGGGGACTGTGTGTACCGGTAGGCAGCAATGTGCTGCCGGACTGGCAAGAGCAGGTGTTTGAAGCGCTGAATCACGACTTGGGGACAAGCGAACCCGGCCTTACGGTCAGCGTTTCGGTGAGCGATGTGGGCCACAACATCGGCGACCTGCCCTACCTGTACGCGAAAGCAGTGGACCGCATGACCTTCCGCTTCCTGCTGGGGCACCGGCAGCTCATCACGCCGGAACGAACGGAGGCCCTTGCTACGGGGAGCTATGTCTACCCCCAGGACAGCGAGCGCAAGCTGACCAGCGCCCTGTTTGGCGGTCACCTTCCCGAGGCGCAGGAAGCCTACGGCGAATTTGTGGACGCCGTGCGTGGTTTTGCGGTCTATGACATCCGGCTCGCCTTCATGCTGCTGGCAAGCGCGCTCAAGCGCGCAGCCAGCAACACGCTGGCCGAAGTGTCCTGCGTTCTGCTGGAGATGGACAAGTTTTACCAGGAATTTCAGACGCTGGAAACCATCGAAGAGGTTAACCAACTGTTCCTGAACCTGATCGCCGAGATTGGGGAGAAAACCCAGGATTATGCCCTGCAAAAACATAAACAGATCATTGCCAAGGTGCAGGAGTATGTGGCCGGGCACTATAGCGAGATCACCTTGTCCATGAATGATGTGGCCGACCATGTGGATATGTCGGCAGCCTATCTGGGCCGGCTGTTCAAGCAGGTGCAAGGGGAAACATTCACCGAATTTCTGATCGACTACCGACTGGAACGGGCTTGTGAACTGCTGCTGCAAACCGATCGCACGATCAACGATATAGCGGACGCTGTAGGCTTTACCTATAGTTCCTATTTCTACATCGTGTTCAAAAAGAATATCGGCTGTACCCCCAGCCAGTACCGCAAACAGCACGGTGTCAGCGAATAAACGGATTTTCGGTTACCTCCCAACACTACAAAAACGGTAGATGCCGCCAATCTTGCCAGATTGGACTATGGCGTCTGCCGCTTTTTTTGTATACTGGAAACAGAAGCAGGCCCCGCCGCATGGGGGCCTTTGCCGAATCCTTTACAATCAAAACGAACTGGGAAGGTGACCGACATGCTGGAACAGCAGGATTGGATCCGGGTCGCGCCGGATATGGAGATCGAGTGGCGGCAACAGTGGGAGGAAGGCCGCGATGCGGCGGCGTTCCAGGACCGGTGTCGAGCACTCGCCCGCCGCGCCGTCGAAGGGCAGGACTGCGAAGCTGAGGCTGATGCCCTGTGCGCAGCCATGCAGCGCGCGCCGGCGCGCGCTGGTTATCCGTATGAGGAACCCGAGGAATGGGAGGCGCTCTGCGCCGTGCGGGGCCCCGCAGCGCAGCTGCCCGCGCCCGCACGGGACCGCCTGCCGGACCGGATCGCCGGGGCGTGGACCGGCCGCATCGCCGGGTGCCTGCTGGGCAAGCCGCTGGAAATGCTGCGCAGCGCCACCATCGAGGAAATTTTACACAGCACCGGCAACTGGCCGCTGTCCCGTTATATTGATAGCCGCACCTTCCCGGAAGGGCTGGCCGAACGGGTCGCGGCTGACAAGGCGGCCCCCTGGGAAAAATGCTGGGTGGATACGATCGGCGGCGCGGCGCCGGTGGATGACGATACGAACTATACAGTCTTTGCCCTCAAACTGGTGGAGACATACGGGCGAGATTTCCGACCCAACGATGTGCTGGAAGGCTGGCTGACCTGGCTGCCGATGCTGTCCACCTGCACGGCCGAGCGGGCTGCCTACCGCAACGCGGCGCAAGGTTTGACCGCGCCGGATACGGCCCGCCGCCGCAACCCCTACCGGGAATGGATCGGTGCACAGATTCGCGGTGACTTTTTCGGTTACATCAACCCGGGCCATCCGCGGGCAGCTGCCGAGATGGCATGGCGGGATGGCTGTATCTCTCATGTGCGCAACGGCGTGTATGGTGAACTGTATGCGGCCGCCTTGGTGGCGGCTGCAGCGTCAGCCCCGACGATGGAGGCGGTGGTGCAGGCCGCGTTGGCCGAAATCCCGCCCCGCAGCCGCCTGTACGCGGAGGTCTGCGAGGTGCTGGAGGGCTGGCGCTCTGGCCGCAGTTGGGACGACACACGCCGTTTTCTGGTGCAGCGCTTTGATGAAAACTGCCAGCATGACTGGTGCCATGTGCTCTCCAATGCCCGCATTGTCACAGCGGCGCTGCTGTATGGCGGGGGCGACTTTGGCCGTTCGATCTGCCTAGCTGTGGGATCGGCTTTTGATACCGACTGCAACGGCGCCACCGTCGGTTCGGTGGTGGGCATGTTCGCCGGTGCGGCAGCAATCCCCACCGCCTGGACCGAACCCTTTGGCGGGAAGTTGCGCACCAGCATCGACGGTTACCCACTTGTGAGCGTCGGCGAACTGACCAAGAAAACCCTGGCCCTTTGCACAGAAGAGGAGAAAGTTCAATGAAGATCGTGATTTTGGAGCGCGACAGCGTCGGGCAGGATGTGTCGGTGGATGCCTTTGAGCAGTTTGGCCCGGTGACCTGCTATGATACGACCAGCACCGAGGCCCAGGTCATCACCCGGATTCAGGAGGCCGAAGCGGTCATTCTCAATAAGGCACCGCTCACCCGGAGGGCGGTGGCCGCCGCCCCGCAGCTGAAATTTGTGGGCATTCTCGCCACAGGCTATGACAACGTGGACCTGGACGCCTGCCGTGAACGCGGCATCCGAGTGGCCAACGTCACCGACTACTCCACCGCGATGGTGGCCCAACACACCATCACGCTGACCCTGGCGCTGTGCCAGAAGATCATTCGCTATGACCGGTACGTTCAATCGGGGGCCTATGCCGCATCGGGCAGCTTCTCCCATTTTACACCGGCTTTTCAGGAACTGGACGGCAAAACCTGGGGCATCCTCGGCATGGGACACATCGGCCGCCGGGTGGCCACCATTGCCCAGTCGCTGGGCTGCCGGGTCATCACTCACTCGCTGACCGGCCACCGTGGCGGCGAGTATCCGCAGGTGGACCGCAACACGCTGCTGGCGGAAAGTGATGTGCTCTCCCTGCACTGCCCGCTCAGCGACAAGAGCCGCCACTGGATCGATGCCGAGGCGCTGGCCCGCATGAAGCCGACGGCGCTGCTCATCAATGTGGCACGCGGCGGCGTTGTGGATTCGGCTGCGCTGGCCGAAGCCCTGCGCAGTGGCCAGATCGCGGGCGCTGGGCTAGACGTGCTGGAGCACGAACCCATCGCCCTCGACGATCCGCTGGCCGCTATCCATGACAGCGACCGCTTGCTTATTACCCCGCACCTAGCCTGGGCCAGCGTCGAGGCGCGCCGCCGCTGTGTGCAGGGCGTGTGCGAAAATCTGGCTGCATTTTTGCGGGGCGAAGCCAGCAACGCGCTATGCTGACCTCAGCCGGTTCAGTCCGGGGCATTGTGTTTGACATCCAGCGCGCTTGTACCCAGGACGGCCCCGGCCTGCGCACGACCATCTTTCTAAAGGGATGCCCACTGCGCTGCGCCTGGTGCCACAACCCGGAATCTTGGTCACCGGCCCCGCAGCTGCTCTATGATCCAGCCTGCTGCGCCGGGTGCGGGCGGTGTGCGGCGGTTTGCCCCGCAGCGGCCCACACGGTGCAGGCGGGCCGCCACCACTTTGACCGTACCCTCTGCGTGGCTTGCGGGCGCTGTGTTGACGTCTGCCCCGGCGGTGCGCTGACCCTCTGCGGCCAATGGATGACCCCGGCCGAGGCGCTGGCCCCGGCCCTGGCCGATAAGCCGTACAGCGCGGCCACCGGTGGCGGGGTTACGGTATCCGGCGGGGAACCGCTGCGGCAGCCCGCCTTCACCGAAGCGCTGCTGCGAGAGGCCAGGCAGGCCGGGCTTTCCACCTGTCTCGAAACCAGTGGCGCTGCCCCACTCGCCGTTCTGGAAGCCTTGGAGCCCTTGGTGGACCTGTTTTTGTACGACTGCAAACACACTGACGCGGTGTCCCACCGCCAAGGCACCGGCGTACCCGCCAGGCCGCTGCGAGAAAATTTGAATTTGCTGTGCCGCCTGGGCGCGGCGGTGCGGCTTCGATGCCCGATCATCCCGGGCTATAATGATACCGACGCTCATCTGACAGCGCTGGCCGCCCTTAGCCGCACACTGCCGCTGGAAGGGGTGGAGTTGCTGGGCTATCACGACCTGGGGCGTGGCAAATGGCGGCGCTTGGGCCGGAAAGACCCGATGGGAACCCTCCCCTCGCTGACTGCTGCGGAGTTGGAGACCCTGCGCCGTCGTTACCGTGCGGCGGGGGGCGAAAAACTGATCTGAACAAAGGAGACTGCTATGGACGGCTGGAAAACTTTTGCACTGGAACGCCAGTTCACAGCGCTGTACCGGAAACTGGAAGGTGCGCACCCTGCCGAGCGGGAGATTGCCTGCCTGGAATTGCTGCGCCCGGCTGAGCTGCAGCCGCTGCAGGACGGGGACTTGCTGGCCGGGCGGATTCGCATGAGCCGCGCCGGGTTCAGCCCCGAGCCCGGCGGTTTGGGATATTATTGTGATGAGGAAGCCATCCGCCGCGACCTGGATGGGCCGGAGGTCACACCGGCAGTGCGGCGGGACATGGAGGAATTGCTGGACTTCTGGCGCACCGAGAACACGACGGCGCGGGTACGGGCCGCCTACCCGCCCGAAGTGACCCGGGCACTGCCCAGTGACAACTGGATTACCGAGCCGCTGCCCGCATCGCCGCTGTACCGTATGGCGGGCAGCTACCTGGACTTTGCCACCTTGCTGCGCCTGGGCCTGCCCGGGCTGCGCAAGGCAGTGGCCAGCCGCCGCGCCCGGGCTGAAGCAGAGGGAGATGACATCACCCTCTACACCGCGCTGGACCGGGCGCTGGAACTGCTAGCCCGCTGCTGCCTGGCCTACCGAACCGAGGCGCTGGCCCTCGCACAGAGCGACTCGCCCGCCCGTCCCGATTGGCTGGCACTGGCCGAAACGCTGCAGGCCATCACCGAGCACGCGCCCGCCACGCTGGCCCAGGCCATGCAGTTGCTCTGGCTGTACGCGCTGGTCAGCGGCACCTTCAACTACGGGCGCCTGGACAAACTGCTGGGTGGCTTCCTGGCCGCGGACCTGGCGGCGGGCCGCCTGAGCCGGCCCGCCGCGCAGCGGCTGTTCAACAGCCTGTGGCGGCTCATCGCCGACCGCAAGACCATCTGGAACGGCCGCGTCATTCTGGGCGGCCGGGACCGCCCAGAAACCGCTGACGAGGCTGCCCTGATGGCGCTGGAAGCAACCCGTGCGGTGCCGGAGGTGGAGCCTCAACTGTCGCTGCGGCTGTACAAGGGCATCGACCACCGCCTGCCAGATAAGGCGCTCGAACTGTTGGGCGAGGGGCGTACCTACCCGATCCTGTACAACGATGAGGTCAATGTCCCGGCCGTAGCGGCGGCCATGGGGGTCAGCCAGGCGGAGACGCAGGAATATCTGCCCTTTGGCTGCGGTGAATATGTGCTGGACCACCGAAGTTTCGGAAGTCCCAACGGCATTTTGAACCTGTTGAAGGTGCTGGAACTAACTCTGCGCGACGGTCGAGATCCGCTGACCGGCCGCCAGATGGGCCCCCACACCGGCCGGTTTGAGAACTTTGCAAGCTTTGAGGAGTTGTGGCAGGCCTACACCTGCCAGGCAGACTACTTTGTGACCGCACTGGCCCGGCAGGAAGCTATTGAGTACAAGGTCGCGGGTGAAACGGCACCCTTCCTCTACTTCACGCTGCTGTATGACGACTGCCTGCAGCGGGGTAAAGGCATCTTTGCGGGTGGCATCCGGTATCTGGGTGGCACGGTGGAAACCTACGGCAACATCAACACGGCTGACAGCCTCACGGCCATCCGGGAACTGGTGTACCGACGGGGGGCGGTCACCCCGTCCGATCTTCTGGCGGCGCTTGACGCCGACTTTGAAGGCTGGGAGGACCTGCGCCGGCAACTGCTGCAGGCCCCAAAGTATGGCAACGATGACCCCGTTGCAGATGGCATGGCCGCACAGGTTCACGAGCAGGTCTGCAGTACTGTGCGCAGCCAGGCGGGCAAGGTGGGGCTGTCCAGTTATCTGGTGGTCATCATTAACAACAGTGCTAACACCACACTGGGACGCTGGACCGCCGCCTCGGCTGACGGCCGCCGCAAGGGCCAGTATATGGCCAACGGCAACAATCCTTCCAGCGGCAGCGACCGCGCAGGGCTGACCGCCATGCTCAACTCTCTTGTCAAGCTACGGCCGGATTGCCACGCCGGTGCGGTACAGAATATCAAACTGTCACCCGCGTGGTTTGCCGGTGACGCCGCGCTGGCCCGCGGCCTGTTGCAAGCCTATTTTGACCAGGGCGGCACCCAGGCCATGCTGTCGGTGGTGCGACGCGGAGATTTGGAAAAGGCCCTGCAGAACCCGGAACAATACCACCATCTAATGGTGCGGGTTGGTGGGTTCAGCGCCCGCTTTGTAGAGCTGGAACCCGATGTGCAGCAGGAGATCCTGCATCGAACGCTGTACTGAATGAGGCTGCATCTGCAAAAACGCACTTTAGGCCGAATCCGGTACTCCCAATCCTAGCGCCCGCCTGCGGCGCAGAAAGGAACTGCCAATGAATGTAACATGTGACGACCGCATTGAAACGCTGTTGGCGCAGCTCACGCGGGAAGAAAAGATCGGCATGATCCACGGCGCCGGTCTGTTCCGCACGGCCGGGGTGCCACGGCTGGGCATACCGCCTTTCGTGTTTTCCGACGGCCCCATGGGTGTACGCTGCGACTTTGCCGACGATGCCTGGGTGAGCGTTGGCCACGGCGGCGACAGGGTCAGCTACCTGCCCTGCAACAGCGCCATCGCCTCCACCTGGGACACCGCCCTGGCGCGCCGCAGCGGCGAGACGCTGGGCGCCGAAGCCCGCGGCCGCGGCAAAGATATGATTCTGGCCCCCGGCATCAATATCAAGCGCAGCCCGCTGTGCGGCCGCAACTTTGAATATCTCAGCGAGGACCCCTTCCTGGCTGGTGAGTTGGGCGCTGCTCTGGTGGAGGGCATCCAGCAAAACGATGTCTCGGCCTGCCCCAAGCACTTCGCCGCCAACAACCAGGAGACAGAGCGTTTCACGGTGGATACTGTGGTGGACGAGCGCACACTGCAGGAAATCTACCTGCCCGCCTTCCACCGGGTGGTTCAGGCCGGTGCGTGGGCCATCATGGGGGCGTACAACAAGCTGGGCGGTACCCATTGCTGCACCAGCCAGGCCCTGCTGGGCGATGTGCTGCGGCGGGACTGGAATTTTGACGGTCTAATCGTCTCCGACTGGGGCGGTGTTCACGACACCGCCGAAGCCGCCGCCTCGCCGCTGGATGTCGAGATGGATATCCGCACCTGTTTTGACGATTACTATATGGCGCAGCCGCTGCTGGAGAAAATTCGCGCCGGGGAACTGCCCGAAAGCTTGCTGGATGATAAAATCCGCCATATTTTGCAGTTGATGCTGCGGCTCCATATGCTGCCTCCGGACAATCAAAACCGCCGGCCCGGCGCCTACAACACGCCGGAACACCGGGCAGCGGCGCTGGCCCTGGCGCGGGAATCAGTGGTGCTGCTGAAAAACGAGGGCGGCCTGCTGCCGCTCGCGCCGGAACGCCTGCGCCGGGTGCTGGTCATCGGGGCCAACGCGGCCCGCTGCCACGCCGACGGCGGCGGCAGCGCCGAGATCAAGGCCTTGTATGAAGTCACGCCGCTGCTGGGCATCCGTATGGTGCTAGGCGGTAATGTCGAAGTACAGCACACGCCGGGGTATTTGGTGCCTGCCGCATTTGAGCGTGAACAAAGCTGGCAGGCGGAGGGAACGGCCTCAGCCGCCGGTCCGGCCGGGAGGGAGGCCACCGCCGAAGAGCAGGCCGCGGCCCGTGCCAAGGCGCTGGCCCTGGCCAAAGAGGCCGACGCGGTGATCTTTGTGGGCGGGCTTGATCACGATTTCGATGTGGAAGGGCAGGACCGCCGGGACATGCGCCTGCCCTATGGCCAGGACGAGCTGCTGGACGAACTGCTGCTCTGCCGCCCCGACACGGTTGTGGTGATGTTGGCGGGGTCCCCGGTGGAGATGCCCTGGCTGCCACGGGCCCGTGCGCTGGTGTGGAGCTATTATAACGGTATGGAAGGCGGTACTGCCCTGGCCGAGGTCCTGTTTGGACGGGTCAACCCCAGCGGCAAACTGGCCGAGAGCTTCCCGGCACGGTTGGATCAGTGTCCTGCCCACGCATTGGGGTGCTTTGGCCAACCGGAGCAGGTGAGCTATCGAGAAGGCGTCTTTGTGGGCTACCGCCACTATGACACGGCCCAAACGCCGGTGAACTTCTGCTTTGGGCACGGGCTCAGCTACACCCGCTTTTCCTACCGGGATCTGACCGTCACCCCAGAGGAGGAGGGCTGGACCGTCCAGCTGCGGGTGCGCAACGAGGGTGGGCGCGCCGGCCGCGAGATCGTGCAAATGTATGTGGCGTCCATCGCGCCACGCCTGCCCCGCCCAGCCCATGAACTCAAGGGCTTTGCTGCAGTGGCGCTGGAACCCGGCGAGGAAACTGTGGTTACGCTGGCGCTGCCCCGCCAGGCACTGGCCTGCTATGACCCCGGCGCCCATGCCTGGGTGGTGGATCGCGGACGTTACGCGATCCAGCTGGGAGCCTCCAGCCGCGATCTCCGCCTTACCGCCACGGTGGAACTGGCATGAGCCTCCACTAGACAATGCCATGATGCCCCTGGACATTTGCCCGGGGGCACTGCTATTTGCCTTGCATTTCGAGGGGAAGAGCCGGAATGTGCCTTGCATTTGGCATTATAAATATAGAAATTCAACAAAAAGTGCTTTTTTTACAGTATATTTATGGCGTGTCGAATGGGATAATTGCCAAAACGGTTTACGAAACATTAGGTAAACGAGAATGGAGGTATGTATGAAACAGCATCATCCCCAACCTGCTACGTGGTGGCGGCGCATGGTCTGTACCTTGCTTGGCGCGGGACTTCTGGCAACGGGGTTTCCCATGTTGCCCGCTTTGGCCGAGGAAACTCCTTTCCCTGCTATGGCAACTCCGGAAACAGCCGCGCCCGACCCTGCGGCCACTCCTGCCCACACGGCCACGCCCACGCCCGAAGCAGCGTCGGAACCGACAGAGTCGCCCGCAGTCTCGGCGCCAACTGTGCCCACGGCCACGCCCGGCGTCACGGCTGCGCCAGCGCCGGAACCTGCGGCTGCGCCGGTGATGGAGCCTGCGCCGACACCGCAGCCGGTTGCGGCAGCACCCGGCCCGCAGATTCAGCTCCTGTCCGCGCAGCAGCCTGCCCCTGCGGCCAACCTGGCACAGGGCGGGAAAACCGGCGCTGCGGTCACGGTGGACGGCCAGCTCGATGAGAGTGTCTGGCAGCAGGCATCGGACTACAGCATCGAATACTTGGCTGATTTTACCATCAGCAACAACCAAAGCCAGTTCCAGGCGGCCTGGGATGACGACAATCTGTATCTTGGCTTTCGCATTCAAGATGCCGATGTGGTGACGGATTTCACCTCCGACAACATCTACGAAAACGATAGTGTTGAGATATTTCTGGACGCCGACAACAGCAAAACAGAGAAATACGATAAAGTCAATGATTACCACATTTACATTCAGTACGACGGCAAAATCCAGATCCAGGGCGGCGCCGTTGGTACCTGGGCCAATACCGAGATCAAGGGTCTGCAACATGCGGTATATATGACGGGCAACGGTTTCTCTGTCGAGGTGGCCATTCCGTTTAATTCACTGGGAATAACGCCTGGTGACGGCACCTGCCTGGGCTTGAGTATGAGCAACAACGATAACGATTCCCATACCGGCAGCGCCCGCAAGGAAATTCTGTGGAATCCGGGCCACCAGGCTGCCAGCCCGGCCACATGGGGTACGCTTTGCCTGTATGAGACCCGCCCCGCGCTGGTCTCCACCTATGGCAGCCCGGATGGTCTCAAAAACGATGGCGACTGGGATGCATCCTTGTGGAATTTCAACGAGACCTACCAACTGCATTTCGCCGATATTCCCGGCGCAACCGTCAAGTTTGCCTCCCTGTCGGATTACAGCGCGCTCTACTTCGCCATGCTCATTGAGGACGCCGGGGATCAAGCGCCGTATGTAGAAGTTATCCTTTCAGGCGACAACAAGTGCAGCGGCGCGCGGGGAACTTACGACTACGTTCTGCAGTGGAACCCCTGCGAAACAGAAGCTTGGGCCAAAATGAACATTACCAACAAGGAAGGCAACAAGCCGGAATCCTTCAAGTACAGCAACCTCGGTGAGGGAACGTATGCGGTGGTGGTCCGGTTCCCCTGGGCGATGCTCTCAGAGGTGCCGGAGGACAGTGAGACCCCGCGGCCCAACTATTCCTGCCTGAGCTTCTCCGCGGCCACCGGCATTGGGAAAAACCAGATTCAGGACGGAGACGACACCCGCTGGACAGCCACCAATGCCTGGGGTGGCGACCCGCTGGGCGACACCGCCACACTGCTCATCAATAACCCCAATCTCTACCCGGCGCAGACCAACACAGCCCCGGACGGCACGCCGTTCTACTCGGTCTCCATTCCCCAGGGCGGCATGGCAAGCGGGCAGGTCAGTGTCACCGACCCGGAAAAAGGCGACACGCTGACATTTGCCCTGGAGGACGGATACGATCCGGCCAACGGAGCCGTGACGGTGGATGAACAAACAGGCGCCTGGACCTACACCGCCCCGGCAGATCTACTTACCGGTACCGGCAGCGGCGTCAACTTCTTTATCGTGACCACTGACGCAGCGGGGGAGAGTTTCCGCACCCGCGTACAGATCCTTGTGGAACCAAAGCCCGCAAACCGGACCTGGTATGTCGACGGCGACACCGGAAATGATGCCAACGACGGCCTGAGCCCGGACAACGCCTTCAAAACCATCAACGCAGCCCATGACAGAACCGCTCCCGGTGACACCGTTGAGATTGCGGAGAGCGAGACGCCGTATGGCTGGTACACCGAGGCGGAGTATGCCGCCGATCCGGATTTGTACGCTTCAGTACGCGATGGCGCTGTGGTCATCACCCGGTCTGGCCTGCCGGATGCACCCATCACCTATCTGGCAGCGGAAGGTGAACAGCCGGTGATTCAGACCAACGGCACCTGGAAAAGTCTCGTTGTGGCGGCCAGCTATGTCAACATCGAAGGCCTGACCGTGCGCGGCGTGGCGGACACCCTGACCTATGAGGACGCATACCGGGTTTTCTGGGGCAAGATCGCCCCGGAAGGCGACCCTGACTACAGCACCGATTGGGACTATGCCTGCGGGCTGTACAACACAAACGGCATCGGGATCGAACCGCTGCCGGAACATGAGATCGGCGAGGCCGGCGTCACCGACCCCAACGTCCGGCTGCCACATCATGTCACCATCAGCGACTGTGTTGTGGCGTTCATGCCAGGGACTGGTATCGGCGGCAGCCAGTGCGATTATGTTACGATTGACAACTGCACTTCGGTGAACAACAGCTGGTGGGATATGTGGGGTACCAGCGGCATCGGCTTTATCGAGACCGCCGATGTGGACGATAACACCACAGACTATAAACTCGTCGTGCGGGATAGCATCTCAGCTGGCAACCGCCACTTTATCCCTTGGAAGTCCGGCACTGTGCGCCTGTCCGACGGCAACGGAATTATTCTCGATACGCTGGACGACCATGAACATGATTACCAGGGACGTATCCTCATCGCCAACAATCTGGTGTATGAAAATGGCGGCTCGGGCATCCACACCTTCCGTTCAGATAACGTGGATATGGTCAACAATACCGTGTTCAACAATGGTACTACCCCGGAACTGGGTTGGAGCGAGATGTTTGCCAACGATGCGGAAAATGTCAATATGGTCAACAACATTGTCTACTCCCGCACCGGTAACAAGGAGGATATCAAGTCTAGCACCGTCAGCGGCGTCAGTTACGGCCATAACCTGTTCTACAATTATGCGGACGGCAGCACCGTCGGAACCGAACAACCCGGCGTGACGATGGAGGAGGGCAACCTTTTTGGCAAGGACCCGATGTTTGCCAACGTGACCCCCGTGGTGGAATGGCCAGAAGGTTTTGACCCTGACATCCACTATCCGCAAGACTGGTACGAGATCAAAACAGCGCGTGACGGCACTACACCGGCACAATGGTCCTGCGCGGCCAACGCCAAGGCTGCCGGCTGGTACCCCGGCGTCAACTACGACGTGACGGTCCACTCCTATGACTTTACGCTGCTCGATAGCTCCCCGGCGCAGAACGCTGCCGATCCGGCATGGGCAGACGCGGCTGGTGTATCCGGCAACGTACTGGGGGCAAGCGGCACCGTGGGCTCCGCACTGCCGGTGCCTGCCTATACGGATACACCTGACCAGCCGGAACCGCCCGAGGAGGAAAAGCCGGAGGACCCGGATAGTCCGGCAGAGCCGGATGAACCTGTTCAGCCGAAATCCCCGGTCGATCCTGATCAGCCGACGCAGCCCAAAAACCCGGAAACCCAGGTAGGCCAGGAAGAACCCTCGCCTTCCGCTGCGCCGGACAAGACGCAGGCTTCCACCCCAGCTTCGCAGGAACAGACACAAGCCACTCCTGCCCCAACAGCCGCGGCCGGGGAAATTCCGGCCACCGGCGATCCGTTTGCACTGGGCCTCTGCCTGGTGCTGGTGCTGGCCAGTGGTACGGGATTGACCTGTCTACTGTGGCCGCGCAAGCGTTCCCGCCAGGAATAAACGGTTTGTAATATGCACAGGTCCGCCGCCAATACAAGGTGGCCGGTCGAAAGGAGCACATACAATAATGACCCCTACATGGACACTTCCGCCTCTGAGCAACCAAGCGGCGGGCAAGGCACTGGATGAGGCAGTCGCGCAGGTTCGTATGAACCTGCCGCTTTACACCGACTGTTGCCAGAATAATTCCAGCGTACGCAACATATACCCGGCCTGCGACAACGACCAGTGGACTTGCGGCTTCTGGCCCGGCGAAATCTGGCTGGCCTACGAGCGCACAGGCGAGGAGCTGTTCAAAACCTCCGCCCTGAAACTGGTGGATTCTTTTGCCTGGCGCATTGAGCACAAAATCGCTGTGGACCACCATGACATGGGCTTTTTGTACAGCCCTTCCTGCGTGGCTGCCTATAAGCTGACAGGTTTCGCCAAGGCCAAAGCCGCCGCGCTGGCAGCGGCCGATCAGCTCATGACAAGGTTCCAACCGGTGGGGCAGTTCATCCAGGCATGGGGGCCTATGGATTCCCCGAACGATCATCGCTATATCATTGACTGCCTGCTCAATCTTCCGCTGCTATATTGGGCTGGTGAGGTCACCGGGCAGGCGCGGTATGCCGATGTAGCCCGCCGCCATATCACCACCTGCCTGGCAAATTCCTTCCGGCCGGACGGCTCTACCTACCACACCTTTTATATGAATATGGATGGAACCCCCAGCCACGGCGCCACCTGCCAGGGTTACCGGGATGACAGCTTCTGGGCGCGCGGGCAGGCATGGGGCGTGTACGGCAGCATCCTGAGCTACCGCTACACCCGGGAACCGGCCTATCTTGACACGTTCCGCAAGGCGCTGGCTTTCTACCTGACCCGCCTGCCGCAGGATATGGTTCCTTATTGGGATATGCTGTTCACCACCGGCACCGCGGAACCGCGGGATTCCTCCAGTGCGGCCATTGTGGCTTGTGCCCTGCTGGAAGCCGCCAAGTGGGTGGAGGCGGATGAGGCGGCTGGTTACGAACGTTTGGCGCGGCAGATGCTGGGCAGTCTTGTAGAACGGTACGCCGTGATCCGTCATGTGCCCGGCACCGGCCAACTGCTGCACGGCACCTACAGCAACAAAAGCCCATATAATACATGCACGCCGGAGGGCGTGGATGAGTGTACGAGTTGGGGCGACTATTTTTATATGGAAGCACTGACCCGCTTGACAAAAGATTGGCAGCTCTACTGGTAAGTATGGGCACTTTACGCGCGGCCGGAATTGCACCGGCTGCGCACTTTTCTTGTACGGCACTGCCGTGATATACTGGAACAATTCAAAAGGAAAGGACGGTCCCCGGACGATGAAAATCCTGAATTTTGGCTCGATGAATCTGGACCACAGCTACGAGGTGGACCATTTTGTCCGCCCCGGGGAAACCCTGGCAGCGCAAAGTGTGGAAATCAGTTGCGGGGGAAAGGGGTTGAACCAGTCGGTCGCGCTGGCGCGAGCCGGAGCCCTGGTTTGGCATGGCGGCTATGTGGGGCGGGGCGGCGAGCCGCTTTTGGCGCTGCTGCAGGCCAGCGGCGTCAACACAACCTGTTTGCGACCGGTGGATGTGCCTCAGGGCCATGCGGTCATCCAGCGGGAGACTGGCGGCGAAAACTGCATCCTTCTCTATGGCGGTTCCAACCGGGCGGTGACCCCGGCGCAGATTGAGCAGACGATAGCCCGGTTTGAACCCGGCGATTGGCTCCTGCTGCAAAACGAGGTCAACGGCTTGTCGGCTCTATTGGCGGCGGGAGCGGCCCGGGGGCTGACCATTGCGCTGAACCCATCCCCCTGCGATGCAGCGCTGGCGGAACTGGACCTGTCCAGCGTGGCCTGTCTGATTCTCAATAAAGGCGAGGCGGAACAGCTCACTGGCTTTGCCGAACCGGAACGAGTGCGGGCAGCACTGCATCGCCGCTGGCCACAGATGCGGGTGGTGCTGACCCTGGGTGCAGCAGGCAGCGTGTTGCTGGCACCGGAAGGCGTTTGGCGGCAGCCGGCCTATCCGGCGCAGGCGGTGGATACCACCGGCGCCGGGGATACCTTTACCGGGTACTTCCTAGCCGGACTGCTCCGTGGTTTGCCGTGGGCGCGCTGCCTCGAAATGGCCTCCTGCGCGGCGGCTCTCAGTGTCATGCGCCCGGGTGCGGCGGACTCTATTCCGATATTGCAGCAGGTGGAGGCTGCTTTAGAGCGTGCCTGATCGCTCAAAATGGCCCGTCATATGCGCCGAACGCCCTCTACTGACGCTATAGAAACTTGCCGGGCAAGTTGGCTCGGCAGGCTCCAAGGAGGAACGATGATGACCCCACACTTGCGATCCGAAGCCGAAACCATCCTGCACCGCAGCATTGCCGCGGTCCAACCCGAAGCGGCAGTGCGCCGGGCACTGTCGGGATTTGCCCCGGTCGGGCGAGTCTATCTGGTCGCCGTGGGCAAGGCTGCCTGGGCAATGGCGCATGCGGCGCTTGGCTGCCTGGGGCATGTGGACGGAGGCGTTGTCATCACGAAATATGGACATGTGCAGGGCGAGCTGCCCGGCGTGATCTGCTATGAAGCCGGCCACCCGATACCCGACGAAAATGGCTTTGCAGCCACTGCCCGGGCGCTTGACCTTGTACGGCAGGCCGGTGCGCAGGACACGGTCGTGTTTCTGCTGTCCGGCGGGGGCAGTGCTCTGTTTGAACAGCCGTTGATTCCGTCCGCTGAACTTCAGGACATCACCGGTCAGTTGCTGGCCAGCGGGGCGAACATTGTTGAAATGAACACGATCCGCAAGCGCCTGTCCGGCGTCAAAGGCGGACGGTTTGCCCTGGCCTGTGCCCCGGCCAGTGTGTTTGCCATTGTGCTGTCGGACATAGTGGGCGATCCATTGGATATGATCGCCTCCGGCCCGGCTTGCCCGGATTCCTCGACCTGCGCCGGGGCGCTGGCTGTGGCCGGAGCGTATCATCTGCGCCTGAGCCAGGTGGCCATCGCGTGCCTGCACAAAGAAACGCCGAAACGGCTTGATAACGTCGAGACCCATATCACTGGCAGTGTACGGGAACTCTGCGCCGCGGCGGCCGGAGCCTGCCGAGATCTCGGGTATAAGCCGGTGCTGCTCACTGACCATCTGGACTGTGAAGCGCGAGAGGCCGGACGATTCCTAGCCGATATTGCTCGCACCCACGCAGGCCAGGGCAAACGGTTGGCGTTTATCGCCGGAGGCGAGGCGGTGGTGCATTTGACTGGTCATGGCCTCGGCGGCCGTAACCAGGAGCTAGCGCTGGCAGCTGCACCAGGCTTGGCGGGACTGGATAACGTGGCAGTGTTTAGCGTCGGGTCGGACGGCACTGACGGCCCCACCGGCACCAATGTCAATGACGTCGCGGTAGCGCTGGTTCAAGGATATTCAAATAATGCCGATTGAAGCGATGAAACACGCACATCGTCGCCAAATGGTACTGGATAAAATATTGTTGGCGCCAGCGTATAGAAATTTGTAAAACAAAACAACCGGCTCGGCCTTGTGCATCGCGCACTTAAGGTTGAGCCGATTAGTTACGGAAGAATGGAAAGATAAAGGTAAAATTACCGCATGTCTTGCATAATTCAAGTAAGGAGTATACTCTATGTGCAATGCAGGTTAAAATGCTATGAAATCGTTTGTAATGCTCAATTCGATTTATAATTTTAACAGTTTACCTTTATGGAGAGCGCACATAAAAAGTGAGTGTGCTTTAGGTTCGCGCCAGAGCAATCAGTTCCGTGAGACAAGCCGAATTGCCCCACCGGATGCTGTCCGTGCGTCCGGCACAAATCCCTAGTCCAGCCAGTAGGCCAGACGGTGCTTGCTGAGTGAGTCATCCAGCAGGACCTCGATGGCAAGCCGCGGGCAGCAGGCTTTGCAGAAGGCGAACATGTGTTTGGAAGCACCTGCGAAATGGGGGCTTGTGTAGGGCCCCCGCATGGTGGCGCGGGGCAGCGGCGTGGAGGCCGTTGCCTTCGCGCCGCCTTTTCGTTTGTTGGCGGCGAGATAATCGTCCGGCGCGGGCAACTGCAAGACGAACCCGAGCATAGCATTTGGATATCCACAAACGCATTTTTGGGGTGAACCCCAAACCCCTGCGGCCACGCAAATGTTACGATTTTCTCAAATCTGTGCACCTTCCATTGACAGGCTGGTGAGCTCTGTGTTATCCTGAACTTGCAGAGAATCTCTGCACAGCACCTTTACAACTGAATACACAGCATAACAGGTACTTTACTCTC
>ERZ773185.291-NODE-291-length-47627-cov-11.485790_pt1 | contig 47627 bp, 47 predicted proteins | sample MGYA00580531_ERZ773185 | MGnify/ENA primary metagenome ERZ773185 (study PRJEB29015, sample SAMEA2737799) | human gut metagenome | biome: human gut; feature: human-associated habitat; material: faeces | place: China | collected 2012 ...
ATTATATATCATTTTTCTAAGTATTTATCAAGTGAAATGTGGCTTTCATCCCACATGCAAGCGTGTGGGTTTTTCGCCACAAAATTTATAACATATTTGTTCACCTCATAGTTATCTTAACATGAAAAAAGGATGCGTGAACATCCTCTTATTAAGAAATTCTACCATCCTTCATCTCATAAACAGTTTCTGCAATATTCATTGTAGATGCTCTATGTGATACAAGAACAATTGTTTTTTGTTTTGAAGACTCTTTTAATGATTTCAAGATAATACCTTCATTGAGTGAATCTAAGTTAGATGTTGGTTCATCCATAAGAATCATTGGTGCATCATGTAGGAATGCACGCGCAATTCCAATTCTTTGTTTCTCTCCACCTGATAATGTATCACCTAACTCCCCTACTTCTGTATCATAATCTTTAGGTAAAGTCATGATAAAATCATGAATAGAAGCCTTTCTGCAAGCTTCTATGATTTCTTCACGTGTAGCATCTATTTTTGCAATCGCAATATTATTTGCGATAGAGTCATGGAAGAGATGAGTTTCCTGTGTGATATAGCTTTCCATATTACGTAAATGTTTTGTAGGAATATCTTTAATTTCTTCTTCATCTACAGTAATAGAGCCTTGATTCACGTCCCAGAAACGCATTAATAATTTTAGTATTGTAGATTTACCAGAACCACTCACACCATGTATTCCTGTAATCTTACCAGGTTCTAGTTTTAATGAATAATCATCTAGGATTGTTTCATCATCATACGAGAAAGTAACATGATTAAGTGCAGCTCCTTTAAAGGAATCATTGCTTTCTTTGTCTCCTTCTACTTCTTCTACAAGAGGCTTTTCTTCAAGAAGTGAAAGAACACGTTCACCACTTGCTAAGGTTTGAGTGAGGTTATTAGAAAGACTTGATAAAGCGACTACGGGACCAAATGAACCCATCATCGATAAAGTACATGTAATAATACCTTCAAAACCTAATTCATGATTAAGATAAAGGAATAGCGTTAAGAAAAGCATACCAAATGAAGCTAAAAGAATAACTGTATTTGTGATAGAACGTTGAGCCCCTTCTCTATAGCTTAAGTATTCCTGCTGTTTTGCAAGCTGCTTAGAACGTTCAATGATTTCCTGTTTTCTTTCTTCACCATGATTATATTGGATTGTTTCATCTAATCCACGTAAGGAATCTAATACAAAACTGTTTAATTCACCAAAATTATTACGAAAAGTCATCCCTTCAGCACTTCCCAGTTTGCCATTAATAACCGGAATAATCACACCAACAATAATATAAGCAATAAGTGCAAGTAATCCAGCTAAATGATGATAATGTCCAATAAAGAGCACCATAAATAAAGAAGTGAGGAATGCGATACAGATAGGAGAAATAGTATGTGCATAGAAAACTTCTAATAATTCTATATCTGTAGTAATAATAGAAATAAGATTTCCTTTATCACGAGATTCCAGCTTAGCAGGGCATAGTTTCTGCAATGCTTCAAAGACCTTATGACGAATAATGGCAAGTAATCTAAAGGCAATATAATGATTGCAGTATTGTTCGATATAATGCAGAATACCGCGTAATAAAGCAATCACAATCATTATAGTCAAGATTGTTTTAACAGGCATAAAGACAAGACGTGGATTTCTTATGCGAAAAAATAATTGTGGAATAAGTCCATGAGCAAGTACCTGTCCTGCAAGGATAGTCAGGAAGATTGCACATAAATAGCCAACAGTACCAAGAAGAATGGCAGCAATCATAAAAATAAGGAGTGGTTTAACTAAACCAATCAACTGACCCATAATTTGAATAGCACTTCTACGATTTGTTTTATTCATTATACAGTTCCTTCCTTTCCATAGTTTTCTAAAGCCATCTGTGCTTCATATAAATGTTTATAGGCACCATTCTGATTCATTAATTCAGTATGTGAACCATGTTCTTTGATTTGTCCATCTTGTAAGAAGTAGATATGATCACTCTTTACTACGTTGGCAAGTCTATGAGAAATAAGTAATACAGTTTTTGTTTTGGCTAATTCATGAATGACATTCATAATCAGTTCTTCACTTTCAATATCAATATTAGAAGCTGCTTCATCAAGGATATAGACAGATACATCTTTTTTAAGTAAAGCACGAGCAAGGGCTAATCTTTGACACTGACCACCCGACAAGTTAGATGCTTTTTCTAATAACTTTGTTTTTATACCATCCTGTGAGTTAAGAAATCCTAAAAGATTTACTTTTTCTAGTACTGCTTTCATTTCTTCTTTTGTAGCATGAGGATCAGCCATACGAAGATTCTCTTCTACAGTCCCTTTAAATAAATAGCTGTTATGTCTAATTAATAAAATATGCTTCATTAAATCTTCTTCATTGACATCCTTTAAGGGAGTACCACCAATTGTGATATCACCTGTATATCCTCTATTCTTTCCAGCAAGAATACCAGCTATAGTACTCTTACCACATCCTGATTCTCCAACTAATGAAATAAAAGAGTTTTTTGGTAATGTCATATCAATACCCTTTAATATTTCTCTATTTTCTTCATAAGAGAAATGAACATCCTTAAATAAAATATTTAGATCGTGATCAGATAATACTTCTTTTCCAGAACCTATTTCAGGAATATCAAGAATTCTAAAGATTTTATCACTCGCTGCCATCCCATTCATTGCGATATGGAAAAAAGATCCAAGTAATCTTAATGGAAGGAAGAATTCACTGGCTAGAAGAATGATACAGAGAGCACCTTGCATATTAATATGTCCATGAAGATATTCTAATAAAGCAATAATCATTCCTACTGCAGCACCACCATAAGCGACAATATCCATCACACTAATAGAATTGAGTTGCATAGTTAAAACCTTCATAGTAATCTTACGGAATTTTTCGGATTCTTGATCCATTTCTTCTGCTTTCATTTGATCTGCCTGATATATTTTAAGAGTTGTTAATCCCTGCAGGTTTTCTAAGAATGAATCTCCTAGTCCTGTATAAGTAGACCAATAGTTACTTAATAGTTTTTTCGCAAACTTCTGTACAGCTACTATAGATATAGGAATAAGTGGTACACAGATTAATAGTATGATACTTGCTTTTAGATTTACCCGACTTAATGTAATGAATAATGTGATTGGTGCAAGTAAGCTATAAAATAATTGAGGGAGATATTTGCTAAAATATGTTTCTAATTGTTCTACACCTTCTGTAGACACCTGTACTACTTCAGAAGAAGACACATATTCATTATAAGAGGCTCCGAGTTTAAGCATCTTATCATAAATCTTTTCTCTTAATATACGTTTTACATCCACACTAGCTAGGTAAGATGTACGAGCACTCATACGTTCACATGTATAGCGAATCACTATGACTCCTAGTAATAATAAAAATGTAGATTTAAGATGACTTATAGTAAGCGTATTATTCAATACATAACCCAATAAGTCTGCAATAGTAAATACAGCAGTGATCTGTGCGAGTAATGAAATCCATTGCCAGAATACTGTATAAACAATATATTTTTTAGAGTGAGACAATAGTTTTATAAGTCTGGTTTTAATCATTTTAATATCCTTTCTTTTATAGTACATAGCATATGCCATAAAGCTGTTTTAGGGGCATAGATGATCATTCTAGGACCACTAAAACGCATGACCTGTCTGATCTTTTCTCTCATTTCAGGCTTATAACAATGCACCTTGCAATGCGCACAGAATGTCTTTTCTTCCATAAAAGGACATCTTTGACTACGTGCTTTTGCATAATTAACTAATTCCTTACATTCAGAACATAACTCTTTTGTATTATGATTCTTCTTACAATAGATATGAATCATCTTTTCAATCGTTTCTTGTTCTTTAATTCTCTTTTTTTCTACTTTATTCATTGATTATCTCTTCTTTCTTTATCGTTTTTATTCGGAAAAAGAAATACAGAATATGGAAAATCCAGACAGTCGCAATGCATATTCTTCCTACAGGTACATTTTTCATACAGATGAACCCTACTAACATAATAGCTGTAACCATACCCATGATTTTACATTTAGTCATTAATGTCATAGATCTGTTTTGTACAAAACTATCTAAGTGCTTTTTGTAAAGGTTTGTGTGCGTAAACCAGTGGTGAAGCTTATCTGAACTTTTCGCAAAACAGAATACAGTTGCCATATAGAAAGGGACTGTAGGTAAAATAGGTAGTATAATTCCTAAAGTTCCAAGTATCAAAGATATAAATCCTAGTAGTATCCAAATAATTTTCATATTCATCTCCTTACTTAGTCTCAACTAATAATTGTTAGTCTTAACAAACTGATATTTATTATATGTGAGATGCTTTACTAAAGCAACACATATATTTATGGAAAAAAGTGCTTGCATTATGTAAAAAGTCATGGTATTATACATGAGCAGTAGAAAAACAAATGTCTACGTAGCTCAGCTGGATAGAGCACACGCCTTCTAAGCGTGCGGTCATGGGTTCGAATCCCCTCGTGGACGCCATCTGTTAATTACCTCGGTTTATCCGAGGTTTTTATTTTATTTATCGCTGGTAAGGATATTTCTTTACCAGTTTTTTATATAAGAAAAGAGACAGCTTTTATGCTATCTCTTGAGTCAATATTTTATCTATTAGAATAACGTGATAAGAACTGTTTAGCACGTTCTGTTTTAGGATGTTCAAATACTTCTTCAGGAGTACCCATTTCAGCAATAACGCCCTGATCCATAAAACATACAACATCACTGACTTCTCTAGCAAACTGCATTTCATGAGTCACAACAGCCATTGTTAAACCTTCTTTCGCAAGTTTCTTCATAACATCTAATACATCCCCTACCATTTCAGGGTCTAAGGCACTTGTAGGTTCATCAAATAGAAGTACTTCTGGTTTCATACATAAAGCTCTTGCAATCGCAACACGCTGTTTCTGACCACCAGAAAGCTTTGTACTAGATGCATCCGCAAATTTATCCATACCAACAGCTTTTAACTGTTTCATTGCTTCAATACGGGCTTCTTCTTTAGACTTCTTTAATACCTTGATCTGTCCAATCATACAGTTTTCTAAAACTGTTTTGTTACTAAATAAGTTAAAGTTCTGGAATACCATGCCTACTTTACTACGATATGTAGAAGCATCTAAATCACCTTTAAGGATATTTTGTCCATTAAATAGAATTTCACCTGCATCAGGTACTTCAAGAAGGTTGATACATCTTAGTAATGTACTTTTCCCAGAACCACTTGAACCAATAATAGTAACTACCTTACCACGTTCGATTGTAAAATTAATATCGTTAAGAACACGGAGGTCACCAAAATGTTTTTCTAAATGTTTAATTTCAATTACTGTATCCATTTCTTTCCTCCTTAAGCACAGTTATCCTTGATAGTAACTGTGTTTGTCTTATTGATTTTCTTTTCAACATAGTTAAGTACAAATGTAGCTACAGTTGTAAGAATTAAGTAAAGAATTGCAACAACAAGATATACTTCGATATATCTCATGTTTGTACCAGCCACTGATTGTGCCTGGAAGAATAATTCAACAACTGAAATCGCATTTAACATACAGCTATCCTTAATATTAACGATAAACTGGTTACCAAGTGATGGGAATGTATTCTTAATAGCCTGTGGGAAGATGATAGAAATCATAGTCTGAGTATTTGTCATACCTAAAGACTTAGCTGCTTCCATCTGTCCTGGATCAATAGACTGAATCCCACTACGAATAATTTCAGCCATATAAGCAGCTGTATTCACTGAGATAATGACCATACCAGCTGTAAAGTTATTCCAATGTAATACTGGTTTGAATAAGTAATAAAGGAATACGGCCTGAACCATCATAGGTGTTCCACGGAATACCCATACATAAAAGCCTGTAATAAAACGTCCTAAACGCTTAAAGAATCTTGTCACTGGCTTATCTAGAGGATCTAATGGCACACAACGAATGGCACCAATAATTAAACCAATAATTAAACCAGCTAATGTACCAACAACCGCAAAAGCGATTGTCATCTTAATACCATACCAGAATAGAGGCCAGTTATTAATTAACTGACTCCATGCATATTGAAAATCTATTTTCATTTTATCTCCTATTTTTCAGTAGGTGCTCTCTTAACAGCATCTTCCATGATTTTTAATCTTTCTTCTTGTGAAATAGAATCTAAAGCCTTCTGAATCTTCTTGAATTCAGCAGTCTTACGTGTATTATTCTTTAATCCAATTGATACTGCAGTATCTACCTTAAAGTTATGACCATCTGCAAATTTAACGATTGATAAATCAGGGTTAGCCTGTACGATACCATTTGCAACTGGTAATTCAGCAGTAATACCATCTGTATCACCCTGCTGTAAAGCAACAACTAATTCTGGGTAAGTTGATTTAGGTGTCTGATGTTTTACACCATTAATCTGATCAATGATTGTATCATAGTTAGTATTCTTCTGACCTGTTACCTTATAGCCTGAGAACTGCTGGATATCATTGAATGAAGTCATGGCACTATTCTTTCTTACGATCATAACCATTTCACTCTGATAATAAGGTGTAGTGAAATCTAATCCCTTTTCACGTTTCTTATCAGCAGTCATACCTGCAATAATTGCATCAATTTCACCAGATTCTACAGCTGGCTGTAAACCATCCCATGCAATCTTCTTTACTACAAGTTTCTTTCCTAATTTCTTAGCAATTTTGCTGGCAACGACAACATCATATCCATCTGCATAACCTGCACCGCCATCTAACTGTACTGCAGTATCTGTTTTCTTAGAAGTCTGCCAGTTAAATGGCTGATAAGCTGCTTCCATCCCTACTGTAAAAGTGTTGTCATCCTTAGTAGATGATCCACATCCTGATAATACAAGCGCTGCTGTTGCAAGCGTAATTAAAGTCTTTTTCATAAATATTCCCCTTTCTATATAAAAATAGAAAAAAAGCTATACGTTATCATATAGCTTTTAACGATTAGATAACGCCTCTTCATCATGAAGGAGTGAGACAGGTATTTCCTGAATCCCCAAGACTATAAGCTGCCGCTTATCTTCTTTCGGCGATGATTACCTTTCATATGATTCTTAGTCTGCCGACTCCTCATACTACTCTGATGCATCGCTTCCTCTATCTTTATATTTGACTTTACATGCCCATTATAATAGGAAGATATAAAAAGTCAATCCCATTTAATAAATTGTATCATTATTCCAATGTTTTAATTCTAACATCTACATTTGTACCATCAATAGTCATCACTGCATAAGATCTTTTGCTGCCACCACGTGGCCATGAAGTAGAGCCAGGATTAATAAGCCATAAACCATTTTTCTCTTTTACAAGAGTCATATGTGTATGTCCTGAGATTAAAACATCTCCATTATATTTCTTTAAAAAGTCCAGCATTTTCTTTTCACGATCAAAATAACCAAAAAACTGCCCATGAGTAATCAGAAGATGTCTTCCCTCAATATCTAATCTTGCAGTTTGTGGAAGATCAAGACTCCAGTCATTGTTTCCTTTCACTGCAACAAATTCATCTAAATCACGCAATTGATATGATTCACTATCACCACAATGGATATAGTAATCTGCATCATCTTCTAAAACTTTAATATCTGTTAAGATATTCATGTCTCCATGGTTATCTGACATAATTACAATTTTTTTCATTCAGCTGCCTCCTTCTGATTATATTCTTCAATACAACTATTTTCTTTATAAATCTTATTCGCATTCTTCTTACCTACATAGCGATAGTAATGTGCATCATACACATGATTTGTAGAAGATGCCATACGTTTTGGATAACGTAATATAAAACCATATTCATATGAATGTGCTTCAAGCCATTGTGACAGGGCAGCTGTTTCAAACTCCTGATAGGCAATGGACTTAGAGGCAATAGAAACTGTATTCCCTAATTGTCTTTCATCTTTACCTGCAAGATTAGGATTGGAATACTGTAAGTCAGTAAAGCTTGTATATGCTTCTTTAACATAAAAGTCATTCGCAATCTCATTAGGCATTGCATCAATCATCTTCTTTAGCGCTTCATAGGCGTCATTATTTAAATACATGGCATATTTTAAACGATGAATATCTGACATTAAGACAAGATTATGAGGAACATAAGCACCTATATAAGTTTGATCACTTAAGGTAGTTAAAAGAGCTGAAGGATCAGGAATCAAGAACATATCTTGATTATTTGCCTGAGTCATAAGTGTTGTTAAACCGTAATGAGAGTAATTAGCACATGCCTGTTTGAAGAATGAAAGAATCATTTTATCATTTAGTCCACGATTCTTTAATAATTCAATATAGTATTCTGTATCATCTACATAACTATAATCTTCATAAAGAGGTCTCATTTCATAATATATTTGTAGTTTACCAAAATCAAAGTTCTGATTATATAAATATCCTGCTTCTAAATCATGTTCTACAAGTTTCTTTGCTTGATCATAAGATGCACCTTTATAGGTACCAGTGAGTTTAGTTGCTAATTCATTGCCTGTTTGTAGAATAGATTTATTTGTAGAGTAACGCCCTGTTTTTTCCAGTAGTTCATAATATTGATAATATGGAAGATAGAAATCATCATATTTGATATATTTCATAAAATGGTAAAGAGGAATTCTGTTTTCTACAAGATATTTCTGTTCTTCTTTACTTAAATACTTTTCGATGATCATTCTATTATCGTTGTTGATGCCGTTGACACGATAGAATGGATCAAATCGGAGATTAATTGTATAAAATGAAACGATAAATAATGCAATGACTGTAATAAACAGATACTTGCGCTTATTTTCCATTAAATCACCTGCTCTCTAGTGTCAATTATATAGTATATCATGAAGAGTGTATAGATTATTCTTTATGTAGTACTTCATAGAGCTTTGCTGCAGTATTCTTAGGAATGACTGCTTCTAGTTCTTCCAGTGATGCTTCCTTCATCTTTTTAACACTCTTAAAATGATTAAGAAGTTTTTTCTTGCGTGCTTCCCCTATTCCTTCTACTTCATCTAATATAGAACTAAATAAGGATTTAGAGCGTACCTGACGGTGGAATGAAATAGCATAGCGATGCACTTCATCCTGCATACGAGTTAGTAAGAAGAATAAAGGACTCTTTGTATCAATAGGAACCTGATTCCCATCTTCATCTAGCAACATTGCGGTAGAATGTTTATCATCCTTGGATAAACCACATATATGTACAGAGAGATTTAAACTATTTATCACTTCTTTGGCGACTTTGATCTGTCCTAGTCCACCATCGACAATAATGAGATCAGCCATTTCTTTTTGTTCCATAAGTAAACGATAATAACGTCTATAGATAACTTCCTTCATACTTGCATAATCATCAGGACCTTCTACTGTCTTGATCTTATATTTACGATAATCTTTTTTAGATGGCACACCATCTTTATATACAACCATACCGGCGACCGCATAAGCACCCTGGATATTAGAGTTATCGTATAATTCAATTGTGTGTGGTGTATCAATACCTAGTTTTTGACCTAATTCAATAATAGGAAGAATTGTTTTTTCATCTGTCTTCTCTTTTAATAAGAATTTCTTTTCTAATGCTTCTTTCGCATTCTTATTAGCCATTTCTACTAAGGATTTCTTATCTCCTCTTTGTGGCTGAAGAACATGACAGGATAATATTTCAGTTAATAGTTCTAAATCAACATCCTGAGGAATAAGCAGTTCGTAAGGTTCTGGATGAGTTTGATAATAAGTAACTAAGAAACGAATGAGATCTTCTTCAAAATCTTCTCCTACTGGTTCTAAATTAAAATCATGATAGAGAAGTTTACCTTCACGCATAAAGAAGAGCTGTATACTAATGTAGCCTTTATCAATAAAATAGCCTAAGATATCTCTATCTTTATAGTCTCCAAATTGGACATTCTGTTTAGCTGTGACATATTCTATAGAACGAATGAGATCACGATATTCTTTCGCAAGTTCAAATTGAAGATTTTCACTAGCTGTCATCATCTTTTCAGTGAGTTCATCTATTTTGGATTTGGTATTACCATGTATAAAAGAAATTAGTTCTTTTCTAATTTCATCATATTGGCTCTTGTCAACTTCATTAATACATGGACCTAGACATTGATGTAAAGAATAATATAAGCATGGTTTATCTGGTACATGATTACACTTTCTTAGTGGGTAAAGCTTATTTAATAATTTAAAAGTATTTCTAGCAGCAGTGGCATCGGGATAAGGACCAAAGTATTTATTCTTTTTGTTTTTAGTTTTTCTTACTATTTTAAGTCGTGGATGGGTTTCATCAGTGAGTTCAATATAAGGATAATAAGTATTATCCATGAACATGATGTTGTATTCAGGTGTATAGTCTTTAATGAGGTTGATTTCTAGTAATAATGCTTCCTTCTCACTACCTGTCACAATATAGTCAAAGTCCCATATATGATCGACTAATTTTGTGGTTTTATAGTTATGTGCTCCTGTAAAATAAGAAGAGACGCGATTTTTAAGTTTTCGCGCCTTTCCTACATAAATAACTTTTCCGTCTGTATTCTTCATTAAGTAACAGCCAGGAGACATAGGAAGCAGAGAAAGCTTCTTTTTAATATAGTCTAGATTCTTATTCAAAGCTAACTACCGTTACACCTAAACCACCCTCATTTGGTCCACCATCATGATATTCCTTGACATATGATAAATGGTCTAGCTTCTTTCTTATACCATTACGTAAAATACCTTTACCCATACCATGAACAATACGTACTGAAGGATAACCTAGTAATAAAGCGTCATCTAAGAACTTTTCTACAATATTCATCGCTTCTTCATAACGCATACCAATGACATTGACTTCGTAATGCCCTGTCTTTTTCATATGCTGTCTTGTGCCTGCTTTTTTAACCTTCTGAGGCTTAGAAGCACCATGCATGAATGTTACATCAGTATCCTTAACACGTGCTTGGAGACCACCTAAATCAACAAGCAATTCATGCTTCTTAACTTCTAGGACATCCCCTTCTCTATTCATCTTATCAAGCTTAACATGATCACCCTTTTTAAACACATGATCCTGTACCTTGACTACTTCTTTCTTTTCATATTTCTGCTGATCTAATGCATGTTTCGCTGCAGTCACCTGATGAGGCTTTAAAGCACCTTGATTCATAATATCTTTAGTTAACTCATCAATTGTTTTCTTAGCCTCTTCAAGCATCTTATTAGCTTCTTGCTGTGCCTCTTCGACAATACGATCTTTTTGTTTTGTGGCAACAGATAGCTGATGCTCATAACGATTATGAAGCTTTTCATTGTCAGCAAGTAATGTATTGATTCTTTCTTCTTTTTCATCTAATTCAGCACTCTGTTTAGTCAGTTTTTCAGTTAACTTTTCTGCTTCACTCATACGTTCTTCTTTATTATGTAAAGCTTGATCAATAATCTCATGATCAAGACCTAAAGAAGCAGCAATCTCAAAGGCATAAGATGAACCAATAGAATGAAGCTTTAAACGATATGTAGGACGCATTGTTTCTACATCAAATCCAACAGATGCCAGAGTAATATCATCTCTTGACTGCCCATAGCTCTTAAGTTCACCATAGTGGGTAGATGCAACAATACGGCAGTCACGTCTTAATAAAGTATCCAGAATAGCTTCTCCTAGACATGCCCCTTCTTGTGGATCTGTACCAGAGCCAATTTCATCAATAAGAATAAAAGAACGACATGTTGCATGTTCTAGGATATAAATAAGCTTCTTCATATGTGATGAATATGTTGAAAGTGACTGTTCAATAGATTGTTCATCACCAATATCGGTATAGACTGCATCAAAGAATGGAATAGAAGCTGAAATAGCCGGTACGGCTAAACCACTAATAGCCATTAATGAAAGTAAACCTGCTGTTTTTAAAGCAACGGTTTTACCACCGGTATTGGAACCAGTAATCATCAACATCTTACCATCAATAATAATATCATTAGGTACAATTCTTTCTTGATCAATAAGTGGGTGTCTAGCCTGTTTTAAAGAGAGAACACCTGATTCATTGATATCAGGTTTAATGCAATCATAATCACATCCAAAACGTGCTTTCGCAAAAATAAAATCTAGTTCAGACATGAGCTCCTGATCAAAATAGAATCTTGTATAGTTATACTTAACACGTCTTGTAAGGCTCTGTAAGATTTTATTGATTTCAGTCTGTTCCTGACTCTTTAATTCATTAAGTTCATTGTTCATGACAACAACACTTTCTGGTTCAATAAAGAATGTCTGCCCAGAAGCACTTGTAGCATGCACTAAACCCTTGATTTCATTTTTATGAGGTGCTTTAACTGCAAGAACTAAACGATCATTCTTGCTAGAGAGAGTATCCATGCTTAATGAATTCTTTTCACTTTTTAAATACCCTTCCATAGAATGACGAATACGTCCTTCTAATGCATGCATGCTTTTTCTAATACGATAAAGTGTTTCACTGGCATGATCACTGATAGAGCCATCAGGCATAATGCATCTATTGATTTCTATATGTAATCCATTATCCCCTTCTAAGCCTTCTACTAAGTCTCTTAAGAGAATAATTTCTCCTTCATAAGCATTAAAGTAAGAAGTCGCCTGAAAGATATTTTCTAACATATGATCAATGGCCATTAATTCTTCTGGTGCTAAAATACCATCCATCTTCGCTTTTGCAAGATATGCACTGATATCATGAAGTGGCGCAAGAGGTAAAGTACCCATAATACGATGAATAGTCATGGCTTCTTCTAAACGATTCTGTTCTTCATTTAAATCAGCCAGATTATCATACATTTCTAATTGTAATACTTTCTTCTTCGCAATCTCTGTACGGCAGCTGCCAGCAATACTATTTAGAATTCTTGGAAATTCTAAGACTTTATAACTATCTAACATTTTATTCACTTCCTATATTATTTAATATTGTATTCTTTTCTGTTTCTGTATAAGGTGTTTTATTTAATAAAGAGATAAATTGAATTTTTTCTTCATGAGGTATAATGACCTGCTGTTTCATTAAAGCAGGGCCTAATTGTGTATAGACAAACTGTGTTGCATCATGCTCATCTAGTATTCCATGGTCATAGGCATGATTATTAGCGATAATCATCTTCTTTAATATATCTTTATCTTCTAATTGAAGTGTATGCTGTCCCTTTAATAAGCTTCCATAAGCACTTGCTTCATTGATTGCTTTTTGTGAGATAATTGGTACATCTTCTATGATTAAATGTCCTATTTTAGAATTAGTTAAGATATCAGGTCCAAAGAAGGGAATAATAACCATCATCATGACCATAAAGGAGATAAATATACCCTTTAATGCGTGAATCAACGCACCTAATAAATGATTGACAAAAGCAGTGAGTGCAAAATGATCAGTCAATTGATTGACTAAAGGTTTAATAAGAACGCCTATGAGTCTGCGAATTATTTCTAGAACAACAAACATGATAATAAAGACTATCAACATATTTATAACTGAACCACCTAATTGTGATAAAGGATCATCTACCGGCTTATAAATCTGGATAATAGAAGAAATAGTTTCTACATTAAAATAGATAAAAAGCATCATGATGATAAAGCTTAATAAATCATATAATGTAGAGAAAAAACCTTTGGAATATCCACTAAAAAACATATATAACAAAAAAGCGATAAGAATCAAATCAAGAAAACTCATAACACTTACCTCCTTGACGTTGTCGGTTCTTAATTATAACAAATGAAATTTATACTGTCAAAAAAATGAAATTTATGATAAAATAAAACATGTGAGGTGAATATAGTGGAGCCAATTAAATTTTTGATTAATGAAAACATTTTAAACAAGATGAAGAAGTTTTATGACAGTCAGATGGTTCCATTCGAAAGCGAGAACCTTCTTTTAAAAGCTCATGCTATTGGCTGTGACATCGAAGTGACATCGAATTATGAAGCAAGCTTTTTAGGACAGAATGCGGTGCATGAAGCAAAGCATTGGTCTAGAAGTTTAGCAAAAAAGATTGAGCAGGAAAAGAATTCAGATCACTTATGTATGCATCCACATATTGGTGCTGCAGAAACAGGATCTGCTGATTTTCTTGGGCCGCTTTGTGTCGTTGCATGCTATGCCGATGATGAAGCACTTGAGATCATTAAAAACCTGCATATTGATAATATCGATGATTTGTCTAATCAGGAAATTATCAATTACGCTAAACTATTAAAAGGACATCTCATTTCATCACTACTAGTACTAGATAACTCACATTATAATAAGATGATTGATAGTGGAATCAACCAGGCAAACATTCGTGCACGCCTATTTAACCAGGCTGTTGTGAATGTTCTTCAGAAAGTGAAGAAGAGTGTTGAATTCAAAGTTATTGATCAATTCGTTTCACCTAAGACTTATTATAATTATTTAAAGAGTGAAGTTATTGTCGTAAAAGATATGATTTTTGAAACCAATGCTGATGAACAATATTTAGCAGTATTAGCTGCAGAAATCATTTCTCGTTATGCATATCTACAATATTTTGCTAGTATGACAAAGAGTTTAAAGATGAACCTTGCTAGAGGGGCCGGCACTAATGCCGAAATCGTGGCTGTTAAACTTGCGCACAAGTATGGTGATAAGATTCTTACAAAGGTATGTAAGTTGAATTTCACTAATATGAAGAGAGTTAAGGGAGCATTAAAGAAATTAAAAGAAGGCCTATAGGCCTTCTTCTTCATCTAGAGAATCATTATTGATTCTCTTTTTTTATTTCTATTTCAAATGCAGGAACTTTACGATAAGAAACACCAGCCACATCTAACATACGTTTAGCTGCTCTATCACTTTCTGTTCCTTTGTATTTTTCATCTTCATAGACAATTTCTTTGATGCCACTCTGAATGATTGCTTTAGTACATTCATGACATGGGAATAAAGAAACATAAATACGACAACCCTGCAACTTCTGAGTACAGTTAAGTATTGCGTTTAATTCAGCATGTACAACATAAGGATACTTTGTATCATATAAAGCCCCTTCTCTTACAGTCCATGGGAACTTATCATCTTCACATCCTCTTGGAAGACCATTGTATCCTACCCCTACTATACGATTATCACTGTTTACTATACAAGCACCTACCTGTGTATTAGGATCTTTAGAACGATAAGCAGAGAGTTTAGCCACTCCCATGAAATATTGATCCCATGTAATGATCTGCTTATCCATTGTATTCTCCTCCTAGTTCTTTGATCTTTTCTTCAAAGAAATCAGGTAAAGGTGCTTCAAAATACATATGTTCATTGGTTCTAGGATGTACAAACCCTAATACTTTAGCATGAAGATACTGACCATGTGTGTTATCATCATTTCTAAAGCCATATTGAGGATCACCATAAACTGGATGACCAATGTATTGCATATGAACACGGATCTGATGTGTTCTACCTGTTTCTAGACGACATTCAATAAGTGTCATATCATCATAACGTTCTAATACTTTAAAGTTGGTGATTGCATCCTTAGCATTCTTACTAGTGACAGCCATCTTCTTACGATCCTTGCTATCACGTCCAATAGGTGCTTCAATACGACCTACGTTATGATTAATAACACCATGAACGAGTGCTACATAACGACGTACAACTGAATGTTCTTCTAGTTGTTTAGATAATGAACGATGGGCATTATCATTTTTTGCGACCATTAATAAACCACTTGTTTCCTTATCAATACGATGTACAATACCAGGACGTGTAATACCATTTATTGCTGATAAATCATGACAATGATAGAGTAATGCATTCACAAGTGTTCCTGAATAAATACCTGCTGATGGATGAACAATCATACCTGTAGGTTTATTGACGACAATCACATCTTCATCTTCGTAAACAATATCTAATGGGATATTTTCAGGATTAATTTCAGTATTTTGAGGATCTGGTAAAGTGACCTGGATGACATCCTCTTCTTCTACCTTATAGTTAGCTTTTTCAACATTATCATTAACAATAACCTGTCCTGCTTTAATCCATTTCTGAATCTCAGTACGTGAACGATCAGGCATATGATTTAAGATTACTTTATCTAAACGCAAGCCTTTTTCTTCTAATTCTGGTGTAATTGATTGTATTTCCATTGTTTATATTCTCCAATTCCTAAATCTAAGATGATTAATAAAACACCTATTACAACACCCATATCGGCAATATTGAAAATAGGAAAATCATAACCAAATACAAAGAAATCTAAAAAGTCTCTTACATAATGAAAAATAACACGATCATATAGATTTCCTAGCATACCACTAAATATAAGCACAATTCCAAATCTTAATAAGACCTGGGATTTATCACTTTTGATGAAATAATAAATAAGCATAATACCAGCAATAATAGAAATTGCATAGAACATAAAGAAATGCCCTGAAAGCATACCCCATGCGGCACCTGTATTATGAATATAAGTGAAATAAAAAAAGTTTTTAATGACCTGATAGCTCTGGCCTAACTGCATTGATTCGTTGACTACAAGTTTCGTTACTAAATCGCCACCTAATACAATAATAAATGTGATCAAGTATAAGAAACCGTATTTAAAATTTATTTTTTTCATTTAATCATCCTTTCCTCAACGATTATAGCATGTCTTTAAAAGATATAAAAGAAAAACAGGCGTAAGCCTGTTACATGCAATATAAGATGATGCATAGAAAGTGTAGAACACTACCAAGTAAGATCCATAGATGCCAGATACAGTGCATATAATGGATCTTTTCTTGTAATCCATAGAAGATTGTACCGATTGTATATGCCACACCTCCAGCAACTAACAAATAGATACCATTCATTCCAATAGTACCAGGAAGTAAATTAAACTTAAAGACAATACACCAGCCTAGAACTAAATAACAGGCCATAGAGAACTTCGCAAACTTCTCGATATCATAGGCATTTAATGTAATCCCTAAAATAGTGACTGCCCATACAATACCAAATAATACCCATGCCCAGAATGGATCTGCCTGTCTAACTGAACATAAAAGTACTGGTGTGTAGGTTCCTGCAATCAATACAAAGATGCTGCAATGATCCATAATTTGGAATACTTTCTTTGCCTTTAAATTAGGAGATAAACCATGATAAATAGAACTCATTGTATATAAGAGTATCATAGAGACACCATAAACGATACCAGATGCTAAACCATATCCATTATGATGTAAACATGAAAATATAATACATAATACTAGTGCTACAATACCAAATGCAGCCCCTACTATATGAGTCACCATATTAAATATTTCTTCACCACGTGTATAATCAGGAAGTAAACGGTCATCTAACTTTGTACGTTTCATATCAATCACCTCTTGTACAGCAAGTTTAACATATCTATTATTTAATGTCAATACATCTAGTTTCAAAGTCTAGATGTTAACATTCATATGTATTCCATTGTTTAATGATACGATGAGACTCACATTCATATATTGTATTAAAGAGTGCTGTCTGATTTCTCCATAACTCTCTGTCTACATGAAAATGCCCAAAATACCAATGAGTATAGGTTGTTTTCTTTTGTATATCATTTAAATATGTTGTCAAAGGGAATTCTTGATAGACATCCCCTTTTATTTTATATTGTTTGATTGTAGAAAGGAAGTAGACTGTTTCATTAGGTGCTGTATGAGTTAAAATATAGTCTACCTGATTATTGACTTTTTCTAAATGTGTTAATCCATTCTCATATTCCTGCTTGCTTGGCATTTCTTGTGGCCACCAGGAAACATTCTCTTTACGTAATGGCTGATCAATAGAATAACCGCCACCAAAGGTAAAGAATGTCTTTCCTTCTATTGTATAGATTTCTCCACGCATTAAATGAATAAGGTTATGTCTGATTTTATGGACATATCCCCCATTCCATGATTCTACTTGATAACTATTAAGTAGATTAAAGTTTTCATGATTTCCATCAATAAATAAAACAGTATAAGGCTGTTCACTAATAAAATCATAGAATGATTCTTCAGAAGAATACTTCTGCTGGAAAAAGCCTATTCCAAAATCACCACAAACTATAATTATATCCCCTTCTTTAAGTATAGGATCTATCTGCTCAAGCCATTTAAATTGATTTCCATGTGTATCACCTGTTACATAAATCATGTTCATCACCTCTTTATCATTATACATAAAAAAAGCCATCAATGAAGATGGCCTTTAGAATTCCACTGGTTCATATTCCTGTAGTTTTGCGAGATATCCTAGCTTTGATAAAGCTTCCTGTATTTCATCAAGTCTCTCATCTGTTTCAGCACAAATTGTATGATAATGATAACCACTTGTAACTGTCATTAAAGAGATGGATTTCCCACATTTTAAATTATCTAGATATTTCTTTACATCTAAACGTGATGCGATATTAAGAGGTGCACGTACAATATGATAAGCTTTATGATAGACAAAGATATCTTTCACATAGCCACCTAAATCAACTATAGTATTTAACTCTTTTTCTATATCTGCATCTGTATGCTGCATTTTAAGAACTCTTTCTACCATTGCAGACTGACGTATGATATATCCTTTATTGGTTGATTCTATAACATGATTATTAGCACGAAGAAGTGCGACATCATTCACAATAACCTGACGTGAAACCTGAAGACGTTTCGCAAAATTAGAAGCAGAAATCGGTGTATCACTTTCCATCAGTTCTGTAAGGATGTAGTCCCTTCTTTCTTTACCAGTCATTTAGTCTCTCCCATTAATTGCATGAAGGTTCTTTAATGATAGATCTAGAATCTTTGCAGAGTGTGTTAAAGCACCACTAGAAATGAAATCAACACCCATATCTTTCACTCTATTAATGTTTTCTGCAGTCACATTACCTGAAATTTCAATTTCAGCACGTTTATCAATATAATCAATAGACTGCTTTAATAATTCAGTACTCATATTATCAAGCATGATAATATCAGCACCTGCAGCGACTGCTTCTTGCACCATATCAAATGTTTCTACTTCTACTTCAATCTTTCTTACTGATGGAGCGTAGTCTCTTGCCATCTGCACAGCTTTAGTAACGCTTCCTGCTGCACCAATATGATTATCTTTTAATAGAACACCATCTGTTAAGTTATATCTATGGTTGCTTCCTCCACCTACTTTAACAGCATACTTTTCAAAGATTCTGTTATTTGGAGTTGTCTTTCTTGTATCAAGTAATTTAATATGTGTATCTTCAAGAAGATCTGCCACCTTACGAGTATAAGTGGCAATACCTGACATTCTCTGTAAGTAGTTAAGAGCAGTTCTTTCACCTTCAAGAAGAGTTCTCATGTCACCAGTGACTTTAGCCAATAATTCGCCTTTATGTACTTTATCACCATCATGAGCAAAGAAATGTACATCTACATCTTCATCTAATAATTTGAATGTTCTTTCAAAAATCTGAAGACCGGCAATAATACCATTTTCTTTACAAATCAATTCTACTTCACCTAACTGTGCAGTTCTCATAACACTGCATGTAGATACATCTTCACTTGTAATATCTTCACGAAGAGCTGAAAGGATTAGTGGGTCTACATTTAATTTTAAAGTTGTTTTATCAAACATACTTGGGGCCTCATACTTTCTTGTCATATCTTTTGCGGCTCTTTTAGCAAATACTAAACTTTCTAATAATGAGTTACTAGCAAGTCTATTCTTACCATGAACACCATTACATGCTGTTTCTCCTACAGCGTATAAGTTAGGCATAGATGTTTTACTGTTTTCATTAACCTTTACACCACCCATGAAATAATGCTGGGCTGGTACAACTGGAATACATTCTTTAGTTACATCATAGCCTTTATCTAAACAGTACTGAACAATATTAGGGAAATGTTCCTTTAGTTCTTTTTCACCAATAGGTCTTAAATCTTCTAAGACATAATCAGTACCATCTTTTTCCATCTGTTTCTTAATTGCATCAGAAACTACATCTCTAGGTAATAATTCATTAACGAAACGATTACCATTCTTATCATATAATAATGCACCTTCACCTCTGACACTTTCAGAAATAAGGAAACGTCTTTCATTATCTTCACTATAGAAAGTTGTTGGATGAATCTGTACATAATCTAAATGTTCTGTTTCAATATTGTATTTCTTAGCAAGATCAATGGCATCACCTGTTAAATGACGGTAGTTAGTAGAATTCTTATATTTACCACCAATACCACCAGTTGCAAGTACAACAAAGTCTGCATAGATATCATATTCTTCATCACCCTTGCGTACTTTACCACCAACACACTTACCATTCTTAACAATTAAATCAGTCAAAGTGACATATTCTTCAATAGTGATATTCTTTCTTGTCTTGGCTTCTGCATAAAGCTTACTAGTGATTTCTTTACCAGTAATATCTTCATGATAAAGGATTCTGTTAGTAGAATGAGCACCTTCTCTAGTATATTTAAGGTTTCCTTCTTCATCTCTAGCAAAATCAGTACCATATGATAATAAATCATCAAGTACAGCACGAGAACTTCTGATCATTAATTCTACAGAAAGAGGATTATTTTCATAATGTCCAGCTCTTAGTGTATCTTTAAAGAAAGCATGATAATCACTTTCATCTTTAAACATACAAATACCACCCTGTGCAAGAAAGCTATCACTTTCTTCTACACATGATTTAGTAATCATATGAATATTAAGGTTTCCAGGTAATTTTAGGGCACAATATAATCCTGAACATCCACTACCTACAATAAGAACATCTGTTTTTTTACTCATTTTTAGTCATCTCCTATTTAGCAAGTTCAAGCATTCTTTCTAATGGTGCTTTTGCTTTATTCATAAATTCTTCATCTAAGAATACTTCATTCTCTTCAGTTTCTAATACATGTACAATCTTTTCTAGTGAATTGAGTTTCATATTAGGACATACCTGAGTTCTTACTACATTGTAAAGCTTCTTATCAGGTGCTTGTTTTAAGATAGTGGCATAAACACCATCTACAGTACCAACGATGAATTCCTTTGCATCATTACCTACAATATAATCAATAATACCTGATGTACTACCAATATAATCAGCCTCTTCTAATACTTCAGGTTTACATTCTGGGTGAACAGCTACTAAAGCGTTAGGATGTTCTTTCTTGGCATTTAATACATCTTCTTTAGTCATAATATGGTGTCTTGGACAGAAACCACTATTTAAGATAATATTCTTATCTTTAACCTGAGTTGCCACATAGCTTCCTAAGTTCTGATCAGGTATAAAGAAAATATTCTTGTTAGGTAACTTATTAACAATTTTTACTGCATTTGAACTAGTAACACATACATCACTATAAGTCTTTATTTCTGCAGTAGAGTTGATATAGCAAACAACAGCTAAATCATCATACTTTTCTCTCATTTCTTTAATCTTTTCTATAGTGACCATATGTGCCATTGGACAATCAGCATGTGCATCTGGCATATATACATGCTTAGTAGGATTAAGTATCTTAGCACTTTCTCCCATGAATTCTACACCTGCAAATACAATCTTATCAGCATCTGTTTCTGCTGCTTTTTTTGCAAGATAGAATGAGTCACCAATGAAATCAGCCGCTGCCTGTACATCTGCATCCACATAATAGTGAGCTAATATAACAGCATTCTTCTCTTCTTTAAGCTGCTTGATTCTATTCATCATATCCATAATTTAATCCTCTTTTTCCAACTTTTCCTAAATTAAGCGCCTATCTCTTTTTACGCTGTGCATATGCTATCATTGTTGTTGACAGATGTCAAGACACATATGTTGACATTGTAAAAGAAACATGTTCAACAAATATTACAGTATGGTTATATGTAATAGATTACATAGTTTTTTCAGCATGGAAATATGCTTTTAATGCAAAAAAAAGAGATTATAACAAGTCAGTTACAATCTCTTGAAGATTTTTGATTATTTTTCGTGTTCTTTATATATGCCAATCAATAGTAGTATCATAGCTTTACTTATTTGCATATATTTTCCAAATGGATTGATGACAATTCCGTTTATCTCTTCTAAGTCAAGTGCTAATCTTAGAATTGATAGGATGGATTGATTGATCTGAACATTGCCACTAGACCCTTTATGCATCTCTTCTGTTGAAGTAAATACACCAAGCCACTCTATACCATTTGCATCTTTGACTGTTTCCATTTTAAGTTTAACATCATGATCAAGAGTAAATGTGTCACCAATGTTTATACTATTGATTTGTTCTTTTGATAAGAATGGATTCTTAGTGATATAAGGAACAATAAATTCTCCACCCTGATTCATTACATTTATCATCATATCCATAAATAATATCATTCCTTCTTTATCATTATGAACATAATATTGATTGATAGCTTTTTCGATCATCTGATTTGTATTAGGTGAATCATCTTTTCTAACAAAACTATAAAATGCATCAACAACATCTCTCATATCTTTATTAATACGATTTCTACATTCAGATATTAATGTTTCAGATATTCCAAAATAAGCTTCTGCAATACTTCCTGTAATAGCACCAAGTGTATCTGTATCTCCACCTAGAGATACTGCATTTCTTATTGCATCTTCAAAGTCTCTTGCTTCTAGAAAAGCAATGATTGCCTCAGGGACAGTTTTTTGACAAGTTTCATCCATATGAAAGTTAGGACGGATTTCATCAAGTGTTCTATTTAAATCATAATGAAATTCATTCTCAATATACTTTTTGATTTCTTCTTTTGATGAACCATTTCTTGCCATAAATATCGCACTCGCAGTCGCCTCTGCACCCTTAATACCTTCTGGATGATTATGAGTTACATTTGCAGTTGCTTTTGCGACAACTCTTGTTTTTTCAAGGGAATCATAAAGCCATCCTGCAGCTGATACTCTCATTGCAGAACCATTTCCAAAACTATTATAAGGCTCAGGACGACGTGCTGTTAACCAGTGTCTAAAATAACCTCCATATCCTTCATGAGGATATCTTCTTCCCCATGATTGCATACTTGTTATAACAGCATCCTCAATTTCTTTGACTGCTGCATTCTGCCCTACTTTAAGTAACGCCTCACATACAGCAAGAGTCATGACTGAATCATCTGTAAAATGAGATCTTCTACTAAATAATTTGAAATCCTTTGTTTTATCTCCCCTATCAAATTCAAATGGACTACCAATAATATCTCCTAAAATTGCACCATACATAATATATTCCTCCAATCTCTTTTCTTATTACACTATCAGTATAAGTGAAATAGAGAAATAAATGGTCGCTTTGAAAGCGACATTTAAAAAACGTCAATACATGAAGTACCGACGTCATTTATGCACCAAGAGTTTCATTGGTATATTTGAACAATGTGATGTTGAGTTCCATAATATCATATTGTTTATCTATGATTGCTTTTTGTACAATTAGATCTACTTTACTGCTTGGACTAAATGCCCAATCTGCTCTTGCAAGAAGATCTTTTGATTCTTCTAGATTAAGCTGTAATGCGATACATAATGCAAATACGGTTTTCTTTTTAGGATGATAATTCTTATTACATTGAATTTTAGAAAAAAGTTTTCTATCTAGATTTGCTCTTTTCCATACATCCTTATTATCTAGATGCGCTTTGTCTATGAGTTCAAATAATTTATCATGAAATGAAGGACCCATGTTTGTAAGCTGATCTTCTAAAGAAATATCAGGTAAAGATAGTGATGTCTCTTCATAAAACATTGACTTAAATGAAGAATGAAGACGTGCACTTCGATTACTCCTTACAGGATATTCTTTGATATGACTTTCTCTAACATAGTTTGCATCAATATAAGAGTCAATCTCACCTACAATCTGACCGGATAACTGGAAGGATTTCTTATCAAATACAACTAAGATAATTTCTATTTCATGTTCTGTCAAAAACTGACTGAATACAGATACTGCAATATGTAGTGCCTTATCCTTTGGAAATTCATAAATACCTGTTGAAATAAGAGGAAATGCGATACTTTGACATCCGAGTTCTACTGCTTTTTGTAAAGGCAGACGATAGCATCTTTCTAGTATTTCAAGTTCATGATGATTTCCATCAATCCATACAGGTCCTACTGTATGAATAATATATTTTGCGTTGAGATTATAAGCACCAGTCACTGCAATCTCTCCTCTTTCGATAGGACCAATAGTCTTTCTTTCCGCAAGAAGTGCTTCTTTTCCTGCCACTTCATATATTGCAAGATCTGTGCCACTGACACATTTTGGTTTTGGATTAGCCGTATTGACTATAATGTCTGCTGCTACTTTTGTGATATCATTTCTTACTATCTTAAATGCCATAGTGCTATCTCCTTATTTTCTTTACATTATAATTCATAAGATGTCTACCAATATACTTATAAGCGAATGTTTTAATGGTTGACATCTCTTGATGATGTTCTTTTAACAACGTATCAGGACAATCATAGATACCAAAGTCTTGAGTAATTCCTTCGCTTTGAATATAGGTGTTGTTTCTATTGAAATCAATAGCTGGGTTTCTAAAATCCTTCACTGCAACCCCATAACCACAAAATGGGCCATTACATTTTGCATATCGTTTTTGAAGATTTTTCAAATATTCTTTATCTAGAATAAACCCTTCTAGTTCATACCACTGGTTTTCAAGGTATACTTCTACCCAGCTATGAAATATATGAGCAGGTGCACTACGATACACAATACCTGTCATGGCGCCTTTTTGTAATTTCTTATCGATAGTAAAACCATGTATTCTACATGGAATATCACAGGCACGTAATAATGCCATAAATAAAGTTCCTTTTGTATTACATTGTCCAAAACCATCGGACAATACTTTTGAAGCCTGTATAGCATCATCACTATTATACCCAAATAGTATATCATCTCTTACATAATTATAGATTGATTGTATTCTTTCAAATTTATTAATTTCATTCCAGTGTTTATCATGAATTAACTTCTGAATTGCTGGATGAGAATAATCCAGCATGTGCGTTTCTTTCAGATATGCATCCATTATGATCAACCTCCATTCATATAGATTATACCATTTTTATGTGTTTTAAAAAGATTGTGCTCTAGTAGTCACAATCTTCTGCTTTTGTATGATTGAATACGAGTTCTTCTGCAATAGTATGAGATTTTACTCTCATCAAGCTATCATAAATATTTGATTTACCAAGTAGATTCATACCACCATGCCATACGATTTCTTGATCCATAATCGCAAAATAAGAATCTAAATCGGGATACAATTCCACAAATACACCATTACCGTATAATAAGTCTATAAGATGATTTGTATATGAATCATCTGTTTGTTTTGTGAATACAATGACTGAAACACCTTTTTCCTGTTTATCCTTGATAAGATCAATAAAAGATAATACTTTCTTTTCATTTAATTGAGGACTAGAGATGTTTATGCTTTTAGTTGCTTCATGGATGTCCTGTCTAAATACTTCTAAATAATCACTATAGTTATAGATATGATTCACGTTTTGTTTATTGTCTACAAGATCAGTAATTACATCAAAACCAATCTTTCTATAAGCAGATAAGCGTTTCTTATACATGTTATTAAAATAATGAATATGAGAATCTACATAATCATAGACAATCGCACTTTCTTTATACTTGTAATCTCTATTGATTCTTCCTAAGAACTGATCAACTAAAGGTTCACCAGATACAGGAGAAGTTAAAAATAGTGTATCGAGTCTAGGTACATTGAATCCTTCACCAACTGATTGAGATGTCGCAACAAGTATAAAAGGTTCATCATGAGAAAGTGCTAGTATTTTTTTTCTTACTTCTTCATTTTCTTTTAATGTATGATCACCATAAATAAGATATGTATGATCTAGGACATTCTTCTTAAGTGATTCATACAATAATTTAGCATGTTCTTTGTAACGTGTTAATACAATTGGTGTTCTTTTTTCTTCTATGCATTTCTTAATATCAGAAATAATCATATTATTTCTGTTTTCATTTTTAGAGATGAATGCATAAGCACTATTAAGGTCATTTTTACTATCACCTAATGCCATTACTTTTGTGAATCGTGGGTAGACATAATGATCAATAGTTTGTTTTTCTATTCTTTCTTTGCTTGTATATTGATGTCTAATTGGACCTAGCTGCATATAGACTTTCTTTTCAAGTCTGTCTATTCTCTTATCATTTGCGGAAACACCATAGATATATTTAGAATTAATTTTACGTAATACATTCTCAAACACATGAGAAGCGCCGTGATGACATTCATCTACTATCACCATGCCGTATTCATGATTTAAACGACAGTTGCCTTCATTGTCATAAATAGAGTTGACTGATACAACATCTATGATACCAGTTAAAGTATTTTTACTACCATGTAAGACGCCTATAAGATCTTTTCTTTGTTTTTCTTTACCTGATTTTGTTTTATACATAGGCAGGTCTTCGTTTATTTCTAAAAAGTGATGTAATTCATCTACCCATTGATTTATAAGTGAAACACTCTGCATAATAACGAGTGTATTCACTTTTCTTTGAGAAATCAAATAACTAGAGACAACAGTCTTACCAAATGCAGTCGCTGCATTAAGAACACCATTATCATGGCTTAATAAATCAGATGCGGCAGTCAGCTGTTCATATCTTAATTTTCCAGTAAATGATACATTAATAGGGTTGCCTTTTTCTCTTTTATCAATGATTTCATATTCAATGTTTGATGAATGACACTTATTAAGTAGAATTTCTAATAACCCTCTAGGAATTTTTATGTAATCATCTACATCTTCGCCTAAATAGATAACTCTTGGCTGATTCCAATTAGAAAATCCTAAGTTATGATTCTTATAGAATATAGGATTATCAAATGCAGATAAGCGTCTGATCTGGTTTTGGATTCGTGGCTGAAGATTAAGTGTATCCACGTAGATACTATCTGCAAGGACAATAGAGAGTTTTTCTATGACATCTTCATTATGGAAGTTTTCATCCTTTTTCCATGGCTTAATTCTTTTTCCTAGATCCATTGTAAGAAGAGTTTGAGGGATTGAAAGTTCTTCTTTCCATTTATAGATATGTTCTTCTATCTCATTTTTAGACAATTGATGAACTGTTGTTAGTAATTTCCATTGATCATAGTAAGGATTCCAGTTTTCATCTACAAAAGCACTATTACCTTGTCTTAATGCCTTACCTTGAAGTGGTAATGCGACTAAATTACCTAAGCCATCGCTATGGTCCTGAGTTGGAAACATACGATCATAATATCTAAATGATTTGAGATTAATAGATTGAGCCCCCTTCTCAATTAATAGTAATCCAAATTCTCTAGCAAGAGAGGCAGGTACAAATTCCTTAAAGAGAATCCATGCATGTGCCCCATTTCCTGAACGTGAGCGTTCTATTAATACATCAATACCATTTTCATGACATATTTTTCTAATTGCATCAATTTCATCTTTCCAATCATTATTTTCACTATTCTTATTATCATGATTATCAAAATCAAAAACTATGAGTTTACATGTATCATCTTCTAGTAAAGGATATAATCCAATGACATCTGTACAATTGTCTTTGTAGCCTAATAAGTGATCCTTGCCTACTTCTCTATCTAATGCTTTCCACTCTTTATAAGGACACTTTTGACAGGACACACCTTTTTGACTATTTTGTTTAGGACAATATTCCTTCCATCTATTAAAACACTGTGGAAAATATCCTCCCTTAGAACCTCTTAATGCATATACATCTCTTCTTCCTTGAAATAAAGTAAGAAAGTAAGCTACAAGTTTATCATAAATATAAGTATCCTTGATACATACACCCTCATTTATAGATTGGGTTGTCATTTCTTCTTTTGATTCATTAAATGTAATATGATATTTTTTTAGAAGTTCTTTTAATTCTTGATTTTCTTCTTGGAGATGCCTAACCATCCTTCTTAACGATTCTAAGTTTTGTCCTTCTAGATTCATTTTATGTCTCCTTAACTGTTATTTATTCCATTATAAAAGGAATAATGATAAAAATCACTATTCCTTATCAATAATATTCTTTATTTCATCTAGATGATCCGCAAAATAGATGCCTTTCTGTTTCTCATGAGTTGATAATCCCATTTCTATCATATGGGACATAAGTTCTTTCATACCCTTATAATAATCATTGAGATTATAGAATATGCAAGGTGCATTAAGTTGTTTCAATGAAATCTTAGACATGACTTCAGATATTTCTTTTAATGTTCCTGTACCACCTGGAAAGGCGATAAAGGCATCTCCTAATTCTATCATTTTTGTCTTTCTTTCTGTCATATCTTTAGTAATGATTAATTCTGTTAACCCGTCATATTGTAGTTCTTCATCAATGAAGAATTGTGGTTCTATTCCAATTACATTTCCACCTGCATCTAATACACTTTCTGCAATATATCCCATTAATCCTGATTTTGATCCCCCATAGATGAGTGTATGATTGTTTTCTCCAATCCATGTACCAAGTTCTTTGACTGCATCTTTAAGTACTGGATCATTGCCTCTCAAGGCACCTAAATATACTGTAATATTCATATGATTCTCCTATAAAAAAAACAGTGAAAATTAAGTTTCACTGTAAGTCTATTTCTATCTTAAGAAATATAGTATAAAAAGTCAATGTTTACCAGATTCCCATCACATGCTGCATAAGTAATGAGACAATAGTAATACCACACCAGCATGATGCACCTACTAATAATGGTTTACCACCTGTTTTAATTAAATGAATGACATTACTATTTAAACCAATTGCAGCCATAGCCATAATAATAAGGAATTTAGATAATTCTTTAATAGGTAAGAAAACGTTGCTGTTAACTCCCATATGAAGGCTGACTGTAGTAATAATGGCAGCTAATACAAAATAAAGAATAAACATAGGGAATGCTTTCTTTAAGCTGAAGTTTGAAGATTTTTGGTTTTTCTTACTTCTAATCATTGATAATCCTAAAGTGATAGGAATAATGGCAAGTGTACGTGTTAGTTTTACAGTAACAGCTTTATTAAGTGTAGCACTACCTAAGTGCCACATACTATCCCAAGTAGATGCTGCTGCAGTGACTGAAGATGTATCATTGATGGCAGTCCCTGCAAATATTCCAAACGCATCACCATGTAATGTGTCAAAGCCAATGGCCTTACCTAGAATAGGGAAGAATAATGCAGCTAAGACATTAAAGAAGAAAATAACTGCAATAGCCTGAGCTACTTCATCATCATCGGCATCAATGACTGGTGCAGTAGCTGCAATGGCAGAACCGCCACAAATAGATGAACCTACACCTACTAGAATAGATGTATTGGAAGGTACATGTAATATCTTTCTTAAAAGCCATGCAATAAGAAGTGAAGTTGAAATGGTGCAAATAATAATTGGTAATGACTGCTTTCCTGTTTCAAAGATGACACCTAAGTTCATACCAAAACCTAATAAGACGACAGCTGTCTGTAGGATGATTTTAGAAGTCCATTTGATCCCTGGTGCTGCTTTACCTTTTTCTTTCCAAAACATAGTAATAATCATACCTGCAAGAATTGAAATCACTGCTCCACCGATAACTGGAAATTGTTTTCCTAGTAACCATGATGGAATCGCAACAACTAAACATACAAGTATGCCATATATATTCTTTTTAATAGTTTCCATGATTTACCTGCTTTCTTTTAAATGTGTGCTCATTATATCACTTGACTATAATAATATTAAATTATATATTTCTATTGAACTATAAGTAAATATTATTGATGAGGTGATGAGATGTTAGATTATCGTATTCATACTTTTTTAAAAGTATGTGAGACATTAAACTATACGCTTGCTGCAAAACAACTACATATTACTCAGCCAGCTGTATCACAGCATATTCATTATTTGGAGCAAGAATATGAAACAACACTTTTTGTATATTCAAATAAGCAGTTATCTTTAACACGTTCTGGAGAGATATTAAGAAAATATTTGATGACTATGCAGAATGATGAGAAAACAATTAAAAAAGAGATAAAGAGTCATGAAGAAATGATAGAAACATTGTCAATTGGTGTCACTATGACAATTGGTGAGTATGCGATAGTGGATAAATTGGCTGATTTTATCAAGCATCATCCTGAAATGAATCTGCACCTTCATTATGGAAATACGGCAGAATTATTAAAGTTATTAGATCAAGGTAAGATTCATATGGCTATTGTAGAAGGAAATTATCCTAAAGAGAAATATAGTCATAAAAAATACAGCACTGAGGAATATATTGCCGTCTGTGCTGCATCACATGAGTTTAAGAATATACCTCATACTTTACATGACCTTCTTGATGAAAGACTTCTTGTACGAGAACAAGGTTCTGGTACAAGACATATTTTACAAGAAAGTCTAAATGTCCGTGGTTTATCTATTTCTGATTTTAAATATTATACACAAATAGAAAATATGCATACAATTATAAGCTTGCTTAAAAAAGATTGCGGTATTTCTTTCATGTATAAAACTGCAGTTAAAGAAGAATTACAGAAAGGTATATTAAAAGAAATTATATTAGATGACTTTAAGCTCCAGCATAATTTTGAATTCATCTGGGAAAAAGATAGTCTATTTACTGATAAGTATATTTCTATTAGTGAAGAATTTTTACAATACCTTTTTGATGACTAAATGTATCAAAACGTAGTAAAATTTTTGGTGTTTGACTATAGCTTATTTTTATATTTTATCTAATACTAACTTGAATACAACTAGGCCAGCTTAAAATAGTTTTTCTTGGTTTTCTAACGTGAACCAGCCTTTTTCTTCACCAAATTTTATATCTTTAGCTAGTTCATTCATTAGCTGTAGCGTGGCCTGTCTCTTTTTAAAATCCTGTATATTAGGAATTACATGTTTACTATGCTCATTCAGATTTAATGTTAGGCATAGGATTTAACTCCTTTCAGTAATAATTATTAAAACATTATTTTATATTCCAAATCACAGTCACTGTATCTGTGACATCAATATCATCTGCTTCAATATCTATATCATATCCAGGACTTCCCATTGTTTTTTCTGCACTTGCGAATGCAAAATTCTGTATAGGTTCTGAGACAAAGTTGATTTCACCCCAAGAATAATCAATAGATACGATATCACCTAATTCTACATCTGCAGCATGTGCTAAGACTTTTGCTTTATGCTTAGAATCTTCTATCGCATTCTTCAATAATTCATCTTTATATTTTTCTGGATCACTCACTGTATATTCAATTGAAATTTCTGGTGTAATCACACTATGTGCCAAAGCATAAAGTATCTCCCCTAGTTTCTTATTATCTGTATCAAATTCTATCAACATACGATGTGTATAGGTATATCCTACAAGTCTCTTTTTCCAGTTTTGATCTTTAGATTTATAACTCTCATATTTGGTATCAATGTCAAAACTGTTAGTTTTTAAGTCATCCTTTTGAAATCCAAAAGATACAAATAAGTCCTTCAATATCTTTGTTGTGTCACTAGATTGATTTAATGTCACTTCATATTCCTTATAGGATTCTTTCATAGTCATGTTAAGTCTAATTCTATCAGGTTTTACAGAAATCTTTCCTTTACCAGTAATTTTCATTGTTTTATCCATAATGATGTCTCTTTTCCATTATTATATCAAAAAAGCCCCATGAATAATCATAAGGCCAATAATTCTTTGACTTTTTGAGTTGTGAGATTATTTAGTAATAACCCTTCTTTAATGAGTGCATTGGGTGCTGATACTTTTAATTCATTCACAGTATTTCCTAAACCACTGCTTCCTGATGTTGCGAATAGAGTAATTGTCTTGCTAGAGAAATCATACGCTTCTAGGAATGTATTGATAATTGTAGGTGCAACATACCACCAGATAGGAAAACCTAAGTAAATATGATCATATTTTGATACATCTAGATTATCTTTAATAATTGCAGGGCGTGTTGATTTATCTTCCATTTCAATGCTGCTTCTAGATTTCTTATTCATCCAATCAAGATCTGCTTTTGTATATGGGACTTCTGGTTTGATTTCATAGAGATCAGCTCCTGCCACCTTTGCAACTTCTTCAGCCGCATGCTTTGTAACACCACTTGCACTAAAATAAGCAACTAATATTTTACCCATAGTAATAAACCTCCTTACTACAAGTATAGAGGCTAAACCTTACTTTATGGCAAGATAATTTTTCTATAAAATTTAGTTCTTCTTAGCTGTGTATAGGGTCTACTTTCTCTTATTTTCTTGGAGTCAGACAAATCAATATCAACATATATGATTTCTTCCTGATCACCTGCTTTTTTAATAGCTTCACCATTTTGATTGACTACTATGGATTCTCCAGAAAAGTTCATTTCACTCTCTTGTCCTACTCTATTGCACATTGCAATTTGTGAGTGTGATATCTTCAAAATAAGAAGCGGCTGTTAAAGCGAGAGTTCCTGTGGTCGAGGCACCGACAATTCCTATCTTTTGATTACCGGATGTTTTTAACCATCTTATAGCTTTCTCTATACGTTCTAATGGATAATTATGATCTCCATAATCCTTTTTTGCAGGAGACATAGTCATCACATTTAAACCAAGCTTATGGAGCCATTTTACAGAAGTACGGGCTAAATAGTCTTCTGCATCATCACCAATCATTGCACAGTCTGATTCTTTCTTACACTACCAATAAACACCATAGAACCCATCCATTTCTGTATAAAAATGTCTTTTATTCATTATGATCATCTCTTTATCAAATGTGTTTTTCTAACACGATTATTTTATTAGATACATGAGAAACAAAAGGAATCTTACCTAAAACATGATATATAGGCATCAATTGCTTCATTTCCTCTACAAGACTTACTTCCTTTAGAAAAGAAAATGAAGGGGTAAGTTTTTCTAGTTCTTTCCCATTTTTTATACCCCATGTAAATTGTGCACGACTGCCTTCTATAGATTTTTCTTTAATGTGCTTCACCATAAAAGGTGACATCACTTCAACCATTATTGTGACATTTGAAAATTCATGTTCGATAATAGAAAAGATTTTCTTAATATCAATTTCAGTTAAATACATAGTCAATCCTTCTATGATTACTAGAACGTCTTCTCCTTCATTGTGAATAGTATTTGTATAGGTTTCATCCATAGCTGACTTCGCAATCTGATAGATAGGACCTGTTTCTTTTAAAAACTGTTTTCTTATATTGATTGTTTCAGGCAAATCCAGATTGTACCAACGTACATATTTTCCCTTCATACGATAACATCTCGTATCAAGCCCGCATGCAATATTAATAACTATCGTATCTTTATGTGTGTTGAGATATTCCTCTACCATTTTGTCTAATACAATCGTTCTTGCGATTACACCTAAACTCATAGTTCTATCTTGATCAGCATTAGAAAAGTCATAATCTAATTGTTTGACTATTGATACAGCCATTTCATCTTTTATTTTAGGGTTCTCTTTACTTGTTTCTTTTGCACGAGCATAGAGAGTCTGAATCATTGTCTCTGGTACACCTTTTACATTTATTTTCATTTTGAATCGCCTTCTTTTCTTACAACACAATGAAGACGCATTCCTTTACGTATTTCAAACTTTTCTACACTTAAACCTGCTTCTTTACAACATTTATAAACAAGATCTCTTGTAGGAACCTGGACATCTCCATGACCACATAAGTTTGCGAGAGGCATTTCAATTTTATTCATCAGCCATACTAGTGGTTTATTATCACTAGTAACATCTCTAAGTATTAATCTACCCTTTGGACGTAAGCATCTTTTTACACTATTGAAAAATGCTTGTGGATTAGGGTAATGATGAAAGCTCATAGAACAGATAATGGCATCAAATGAATTTTCCTCAAAAGGGAAATTCTCACAATCCCCTACTACAAATACTGCATTTGGAATATTCTTCTTTTTAGCTTCTTCAATCATAGCTGGTGTAAGATCAAGACCTGTATAATGTCTATCTGGATATTTTTCTGATAATAAAGAAATCATAGGTGCTGGACCACATCCTGCATCAAGTAAATCTATAAATGGTTCTTTCTCTAATTCTTCTAAGATATCTGGATAATCCTTCTTACACATTTCATAGAGACCTGCATGATCACCTTCATATCTTTTAGCTGCTGCAGTAAATTCTTTGATTGATAGTTGTTTGTATTCTTCGTTTGTCATATTCATAATCTCCATTTCTTAATATAAGAATAAAATTGGTTATGTAGTTCTTTCATTTCATCTGGTGCTTTCATCGAATGCTGGTACATAAATTTCTTACCAAAACTGCTTTTAAAAGTTTGAGACAAAATATATATGAGTATAGATGTTGGTAAATAGCGGAATATATGCATCTTAACTGGTGATAAGGTATTGAGATTTTTATATAATGTATTGAAATTCTTTTTAAGCTGAATAGCTGTTTTTCTCATCACCACTTTATCTTGTCCTACAAATTTTGGATTTTCTGTTTGATAATAAGCATCTGCAAGAGGTACAACCATTCCAAGGTGACATAACTGCCATATATGCATATTATTGACTTGCTGGTAAGGTATATGCGCATGTTTCAATATTTGTAAGAGCTGTTCTGTTCTTTTTGTTTTCTTTCCTGATATTTCAGAAAAAGTAGTGGGTTGTATAATTTTGGGAGTAAGTGCTGCATCAAGTATATTATTTGTGATAGAGCCTCCAGCACCTGGGAAAGCAGGTAATATTTTTCCTTTTCCTACAATACTTTCCCATTTTTCATAATTATCTAGTGTATTGACCATAGTAATGATAGTTTTACTTTTATTGGATTTTAATTCTTTAAGTGCTTGATATAATTGATTTTCTCTAACAGTTAAAAAAATAAAATCATATATAGCATTATCTTGTAAGTGATCAATGACCTTGATATCTACTTTTTTGATTATATTATTTTTCTTATAAAGGAGTCCGTGATTTTGAAGGACTTCAAGTCTATGTCCTCTTGCATAAATAGTTGTATCATACCCTGCTTCTTTTAACAAAACTGCATATAAAGAACCAATAACCCCTGCACCGTATATAAGTATTCTCATGATATTACCTCTTTGTTAGTAAAGACTAACTTGCAGATTCAGTATATCACTATGAAATAGATATCACAATTAATATATTAGTTATAACTAACAAAAAAACATGAACATCATGTGTTCATGCTTATGATTCTTCATCTAATTGTCTTATACCTTTACCATTCTTACGCACTCCTGCCTGACCAATATAGACAATACCTTTATTGGTCGCTTCATCTCTCCCAAATAAGAAATAGATGCCTGTTTATTTTAGTTCATCTCTACTCTTACATTCTTCTAATGAGATACACGGAATTTTAAAGGCAAGACCTGTCCATTTCGCAAGTGTGCATTTAATAATTGTATCAGTTCCTGCAGGTAAGATAAATGGTGCGGCAATTGAATAATCAAATATCACAATGTCTGCTTTATATATGAGAACCTAGATTGTAGGCTTCTTTGAGTTTAGTATTACTAGATATATCTCCACCACTAGATACACCACCACAAAGTACAGTACCTTTAATAGATGTCTTTTCAAAGCAGTCAATCCATCCATTTAGTCCAGTAATAGCTTTTTCAAAGACTTCGTCTCCTTCTTCTGCAGCTGTCGCAAGAAGATATACATCTCTAAACTTATAATCTTTAGAATACATTGGATTGAGACGATCAATAAGAGTTTTCATCTGACCACTCATTTCATAATAATAAATAGGTGTAGCCCATACAACCACATCAGCATAAAGTACACTATCCATAATATCCGTAACATCATCCTTAATGACACAATGTCCTAGTTTTTGACATGCAAGACATCCAATACAGAAACGCATATCTTTATTTTTAAGTGAGATATATTCTACCTCATTTCCAGATTCTTTTGCCCCTTCTACAAAACTTTTCGCAAGTAATTCTGAATTACTATTACTTCTCAAACTTGTTGATAATACAACGACTTTTTTACTCATAACATCCTTCCTTTCCTATAAGAATAGCTTAAAGGCTAAAGTGAACTTCAAGGCAAGAGAATTATTATTTTCTTTGAAGTGTTTTACCTAATAGTTCTCCTATGAGAGCAATCATAGAATAGGCAATAACATAGACCCATGCTGAAGTGTTGTAATATATGAATAATGTAGGAATAAACAGAATTGCGGCAATAAGAGGGTAAATGAAATCAAATTTATTGCTTAATCCATAAATAATGGAAGTGAACAGTGTTATAAGAGGAATGACAATGAGTAGAATAAATATACCACTTCCTGTATCTTTAATTAATATTGGAATAAGATAGAAAGTAATGAAAATAATGAGATAATAGATCCAATTCTTTTTAATTTTATCCATAATTACATCTCCTTATGATTATACATTATATAAATTAACGTGATTTTTTCTTAAAATAGAATACACCAATCAGACACAAGACAATTCCAATCAAAAAAGGAATAGCATAGAGATAGGCAATTTCAACTGGCGCACTTGTTCCTCCAACCTTAATCTCCCATTCCATATTACAATAGTTATAAGCAACAACAGCACACATAATATGAGAGAGAATAACTGCAATCAATAAGAATAAGCGAGAAATAGTTTTCATAATGAATCCTACTAGTTCTTTAAATTATCCTTTAAATTTAATATTTTACTTTCAATTTCTTTGATAATATACACGAATTCTTCATCGCTTTTACCTGTAGGATCTTCTAAACCCCAGTTATCATCAAAGGGTCTACCTATGAATGGACATCCGACGTTACATCCCATAGAAATCGCAATATCTGGTTTTGGGATATCCTTTATAAGTTTAGAGTATTGCGCCTCTTCCATATCTATGCCATACATCTGTTTCATTATACAAACAGCATCTTGATTAATGACCGTTTTTGTTTTTGTTCCTGCAGAATAGCTTTCAAAAACATCAGATGCGAGATAATGTCCTAATGCTTCAGCTATCTGACTTCTACATGAATTATGAACACAAATGAATGCGACTTTCTTTTTATCCATAATACGGACACCTCTCTTTAATACATTGTTTATTACATTCTGAATAGCTGCAGGATTGATGTTCATATTCCAAAGTGACATTATAATGTGTATTTACATAATCAATCGCATTCTTAAATGAGATCATAGCATCTCTTTTACAACATCTAGGCCCGTTGATTTCACCTAAGTTTTTTAATGCATTTGAAGTAAATTCCATATGGTCTCCCCATGTACCATCCACTGATAATGGTCCTGTATGATCAATAATAGATAATGCAGCACCAAGAGATGTGACTGCACCACATACACCCCAAAAACCACACATGGCTCCTGGCATTCTTAATCCTTCTATCATGATTTTATTTAATGCATCATCTAAATCAATTTTACCACCCGCATTTTTAAATGCGACGAGTAAACATGCTCCATCTAAAATATGATGTTCTGGTCCATGCATATTAATGTAATCATTCTTCGCAATATTTTTAAATATCTGTATAGGATTGTTTCCTTTTTCTTTCTTAATGCCCTTAAGTATTCGTTCAGCTTTTTCTTGTATAGTCATTAGATGATCCTCCTTTATTTCATTATATAGTAAAAGCGACAGAATTACCCTATCGCCCTAATTATTTCTATTTTTTCTTATATATACGAATCATGAGAGGTGCTTCCACTAATAACATCGCAATCCATCCTATCAAGTAAGAATAAGGTAATGCTTCTATTCCAAAGTTCCATAATAAAATCATAGGTATTGCGGCAATAACTCTTCCTCCCATATTAGTAAAGCTAGAAAGTAGTGTAACCTTTAAATCCCCTATCCCTCTAAAGAATCCTTGAATAGCGTTAGTAAATGCGGGAAGAATATACATGACTGCAATGAGATGAAGATAAGTGACACCATGACCTATAACTTCTGTATCTTTTACAAATAAACTCATAAGTTCTTTTGCGAATAATAGACATATTAACATAACTATCAAAGCATAGGTTATTTCAAGTATAAGACCACAACGAAAGCCTTCCTTCATATGATTGTCTTTACCTGCTCCTTTGTTTTGAGCCATGAGTGCAGTCATTGCATGGGCTATATTTTGTTCTGGTGATATTGCAAAGTCATCTATTCTATTGACAACCGCAAAAGCAGCAGCGACAGAAACACCCATCGTATTGACTAATGCCTGTATCGCAATCTTACCCATCTGTACTGTAGCCTGCTGCATGGCAGATGCCCATCCATAAGCTACTGTTTTCTTTAAATAACTTGAATCAAAGACAAGCCATTTTTTCCCAAGTCTTAATATAGGTACTTTCTTTTGAATATAGATCACACAGAATAAACAGCATAATGCTTCACTAAGTACTGTAGAAATAGCACAGCCATTACATCCTGCCTTTAATACAATTACAAAGAATAAATCTCCAAATATATTTAATATAGCACTGATAATTAAGAAATAAAGTGGTGATGCACTATCACCTAGAGCTCTTAGTGTACTAGAGAAAAAGTTATAAAGAAATGTAAACATAAGACCTAAGAATATAATACGCATATATTCTGTAGTCATCGTAAATATTGATTGATCAACCTGCAACAACATTAATATTGGTTTGGCGAATAATAAACATATGATAGTAAGTACAAAAGAGAATACAACACCTGATATCATAGTTGTACTGATTTGTCTTTCTAATGCTTTATAATTCTTAGCACCATATTGAATCCCCATAAGAATACTGGCACCCATATATAATCCATTTAAGAATAGAATCATTAGTGTACTGATTGGGTTACATATTCCTACTGCGGCAAGTGCTTCTTTTCCTACGAACTGTCCTACTATAATACTATCTACTGCATTATAGGTCATCTGAAATAAATTACCTAGAACGAGTGGGACGGTAAAAGAAAAAAGAAGAGGCATAATCTTGCCTTGAGTTAAGTCTTTCGTCATATCATTAAATCCCCCCATTAATGAACAGTATTATTATTACTCTTAATTTGAGCTATTTCAAGAAGTATGAAGACGTAAAAAAACGAGACTACATTGAATCTCGTTCTAGGTAATATATTCATTATTCTAATGTAAGAAGTAATGCCATCTTGAAACGTTTAGATGCTTTGACTGCATGCATGCCACCCTTCGCAAAACAGAAGTTCTCTCCTGCTTTAATGACATGGTCTTTACCCTCATAACTGATGATACCTTCACCATCTAATGCGAAGATGATAGCTTCTCCTGGTGCTGCATGTTCAGTAAGTCCAGTTCCTTCATCAAATGCCATTACTACAAATTTCATCTTCTCATTATGTACAATATCCATATTGATAATCTTACCTTCTGAATAAGGTAATAGTTCTGCAAGTTTAAATACTTCTCCTGGTTTAATCATTTCGTTCATAATATCTGTCCTCCTAATCATTGTTTCTGTATATATGACACCATCTTTAGCTCTTATACCTATTGGGGTATCAGTGAATGTAATAAAACTTTCCTTTTCTTTGACTACTTTAGTATAGCCATTATTTCCATAGACTTCCAACTGACCTTTCAAGACATAAATCATCTTATAATAAGGATAGATTTCTGCACTTATATCTGTATTTCTTGCGAGTGAGAAATAAGTGAGTGTATCATTTACTGCTTTAGAAGTCGTACAGCCTGGTATTGACTGATTATCCTTTGTGATAGAGAAGACTTCTCCTATTTTTTCATTCATGTCTAACTCCTTTCTTGATGGGATGTCTAATAACTGTTTTCCATTTTTCTGGTGCGACTCTTCTTGCATCAGAAAGATATATTTCATGATGTAGTCTTTCTTTTGAAAGATCATTGATATATCCATTTTCTTCTAGATATTTATCCATAAGTGCAACAGAAACTGGTTCATCATCAAAAGGACCAATATGCATCATCTGTACACATAATCCCTCCTCTATAGTAAGAAATTCTGCACAAGAACAATCCATCTTTTTCTTAATAGAAGCAGTTTCTACTGCCCATTCAAAATCTTTTTTAGTAATAAAATCTGGTAAACGAATGACAGAAATCCAGTTAAAAGTAGATTTATTGTCATAATCTATACCTTCAATACCATCCTGCCACCAGAAACCTTCTAGTGGAGGAACCACATATTCAAAGAATCCTTCTATCTTATAATTTGTTTTATAGCTCATCTTAAGTGTATAAGCGACTGCATATAGTACACTAATAGCCTTTTGATAAGCCCCACCTTCCTCATTTGGATCTCCTTGTCCTCTTACCGCAATATAGTTAGCACGAGGGATAGTGACTATCATAGGTTTATTTTTAGGCATGTAGAATTCTTTATATTCTTTCTTAAAATCAAAAGCCATATATTACCTCCTGTATTAATTAGCATAGAAAAAGTCTAGGACATCTTTATATACTATTTCTTTATTTGTTTCATTAAGTAGTTCATGTCTTTTATCTTTGTACAGTTTACTCTTGATATTTTCATAGCCTACTTCTTTTAAAAAATCTTCCAATTCATTAAACTTCTGTTTTCCTTGAATGACTGGATCATCAACACCTGCAATTAAGAATATAGGCAAAGAACTGTTTTGTGGATTCCAATCTTCTTTGATGAAAGCTGATTTTAATAACTGGAAAAGATTCATAAAGCCACTTGTAGTAAAAGTAAACCCACATAGAGGATCGGTGTTATATTCATACACAGTCTGTAAGTTAGAACAGATCCATTCATTTTCAGTTTTATAGCCTTTGTTGTAGTATCCTACAGATAATCTATTTAGAATCTTATTGGGTTTATGTTCTTTATAAAATAATCCAGTAAATTTTCCTGCAAATAATGCTAGATCAACAAGTTTATTTTCTGTAGGTGGACCACACAATACAATCTTTTCAATATGCTTTTCATATTTCTTTAGATAGTTTCTAGAAACCAATGTACCCATACTATGACTAAATATAGAGATATTTAATGTAGGATATCTGTTTTTTAAAGATTCTGTAACTAGATAAGCATCATCTACAATATATGTTATATCGTTTGTATAGAAATATCCTAAATGTGATGTGTCTTTTATACTTGCACCATGTCCACGATGATCATGAATAGCACAAATATAGCCTTGTTGTGATAAATAGTTCATAAAGTCATAATAGCGTTCTTTATGTTCAGACATACCATGTATTAACTGAATAATACCGATAGCCTCTCCTTCTGGTTCAATAATAGCGAGTTCTAGGGGTAATTGATCTCTTTTTGATAAGAGTGTTTCAATAATCATATGTATTTACCTCGTTTCAAGTATATTTTTTGTACAATTTAATACTACAGAATTATTATGAACTTTATATGATGTATCTAAATATGAAGAGTCATTCTTATTATTCCTAAAATAAGCAAATGTACTGGATAGAAGAAATAGTTGAATAACTTATTTTGTCTCCCTCTTTCTCCGTTATAAGTGAGATTCAAACCAAATCCAAGTAATGCCCAGGGTTCCTTAAACATTGAAGCATAACAAAATGGTATAGAATAGATATATTTATCATGAAATATATACATGAAATAACCAATAAGCACGGCATGATGTTCATAATCTAATCCTAGATTCATAGCTACAAAACACATAACTGCGACAATGAGGATGGATACAAAATACCATAATGGTTTATTCAGTTTCTTTTTTAATACATCTATCACCCATATAATGGCAAGTACAAATGACAGTGTAAACATGATATTGTTCCAGTTGGGTTCAAAGAACACAGCCGATGTACACATATCAAATGGGACTTCAGAGATGATACCAAATAGAAGAAGAGTTCCTAAATATTTCCATTTGTTTCTCGTATGGAAGTACCCTTCTATGAGAAGAAAGATAAATATAGGGAAAGCGATTCTTCCTAAAATATCAAATAAATCACTTATTCTATTAAACAATCCACCATCTAGATTAGGATAGATAATAGCTTTATTGAAATGATCAATCAGCATTGAGGCAAATGCGATATATTTTAATTTTGCACCTGAGAATATCTTGATTCTCTCTTTTATATTATTCATATGTCTCATCCTTTCAAATCTATTATACCATAAAAGGCTGATTCACAAAGGAATCAGCACCTGTATGCTAGTATTTTACTCTTTCTCTTATATAAGGACTAAAGTCTATTCCACTCTTACGATCAATGAATGTATTACAGTTGATATTCAAATCTAATAATTCATGTTTATCGACTCTTACTTTCAATCTTAAATCTCTGCTTAATGAGTTTGCAGGTATAAAAAAAAGAAAGAAATTAATCTTTCTTTGTGATGATATGCTTGATTTCATCATCTTTCCAGATAACTAAATCACAATCAAAACCTTCTTTAATAACTCCTGTATTTTTTAAACCTAATACATGAGCAACATTTTGAGTAAAGAATGGTAAAGCTTTTTCATATCCTAATGCATTCTTTAGAGAAATAAATTCTTTCTTTAAGTTAGAGACTGGTGTAATACCAATTTCTTTGATAGATCCATCTTCATTATATGTAGACCATGAGCCTTGTGCATCACTAGAAATAGTGACTTTAGAAGTATCCTTAAACTGTTTAATGAATTCTAAAGTCTTACCATCCCCTTCACATGTTAAGTCAACTGTACCACCCATTTCAGCAAACTTAAGTGCATCTTTAAATAAGTGTGGATTACGACTACAATGTGTAGGCTGGAATAAAGAAACTGGAATATCAGCTCTTTCTAATGCATGAAATACAGGAGTTAATCCTTGTTTTTCATCACCCATATGAAGTGTTAAATTCGCCTGTTTTCCAGCAATAAGACTTGCTGTACGGATTTGAGAAGCTAAACGAACAAGTTCATCATCAGTAATATGACTTGATCTATGATCACTTAAAGCTAGCTTAACACCTAGAATACTATCAATAAATACAATATCATCTTCTACTGAATCAGTGAGAGTATATGTAGGATATGTATAACTTCCCGTTAGAATATAGGTATGGACACCTTTTTGAGTGAGTTCTTTTGCTTTGGCGAATAATTCTTTTGTGTTTCTTGTATAGCCATCTGTACCTAATAATCCAATCACAGTAGTAATACCAGCATCTAGTATTTCATTAACTTCAATAGGTCTAGCACGAGAAATAAAGCCTGCTTCTCCCCCGCCACCTGTAATATGTACATGACGATCAATTAATCCTGGAGTAAGGATACAACCTGTACCATCAATTGTTTCAATAGAATAAGGATATGTGATATGATCATCTATTTTTTCTATTTTAGAATCTGAAATCAATACATCTTTGACACCTAAGTCTTCTGGTGCATAGACTTGAATGTTTTTAATTAGTTTCATACTTTTTCACCTCAATGAGTATTATATAGTAGAAATCAACATGCTGTCATGTTAATCTTGAAAGAAAGACTAAATTGCATTAATTGTCTATATATAAATATAAAAAAGCAGACGATAAGTGCTCTAATTATGTAGGTTTTCCAACATTCTTATATTGTCTTTTACCTACATTTTTATTTTATCCTTTGCAAGTTGATCAAGAGTATCGGAACACTTGGTCAACCTATTCGGAATGAGTGATCAACTAAAGTGGAATAATCATTTATGCTATTTTACAATTATTTATCTCTATTATCAGCTATTTTTACCTTTTACCTTATCTTATTTTATTATGATAAAAGTACAGTTTATATGTGATATGCTTAGCTTGACAATATTTTTCTATTCTTTTTACCAACTGTTGCCAATATTTTATACCATAATTAGAGTCATTAAAAATTCTCTCAAAATCTTGATATTTGTCTTCAGGGAGAACCTCTTTTGCAAAATTTAGCACTTCATATTTATAAGGACTTCTCAAATTCAAATTTTCAAAACATATATAATCCACATATTCATAAACTTCATCTATTATCTGAAATACATTTGTTATATGGGGAATTATAGGAGAGATAAACACGTAACATTTTATTTTTTCATTGTGTAATGTTTTGAGGGTTTCAATTCTTTCGCTAGATAAACTAGCACCTGGCTCTATTCTTTTTGAAATCTTATCATTAAGTGTAGCTAAAGAAATACCAACTTTTATGTTACTTATGCTTTTAATTAGCTTTAATTCTTTTAAAATAAGTTTTGATTTAGTTAATATTTCTACATTTGTATCGATGTTTGAGTTTTTTATCTCTATTAATGCCTTTTGAGTTCTTTTGTACTTTAGATTTAATGGTTGAAATGGATCAGTTACAGATGAAAACAAAACAGTTTTATTTTCTAATTTTTTTAGATTTTTTGTCTGCCAATCCTTTATTACGATATATTCTCCCCATACTTCATCTATTTTCATAAAACGTTTCATAAAACAAGCATAACAATAAATACATTTATGCGTACATCCAACATACGGATTTACTACAATATCTGCAGCAGGTAATTGACTTTTTGTATAAACGTCTTTCACATTTTTTTGAATAACTTTCATACTATTTTTTATTCGAACTTTCTATCTAATTTTGTTATATTTTTTACGCATAATATACTTATAATTGATATTGATAAAATCATACTTATTTCTCCCATGAAATGTGAATGATCAAAAATATATCCAACCACAAAAAATACTACTGTACTAAATACTAAAGATATAAATGATACTACAGATATATATGTGCTTCGGTTATCATCATCAACATATATATGCTTATACTCATTTGTAATCTGCGTTTTTAATGGAATACACATATATATAATTATAATTGAAATTGCAATTATAACTATATTTTTACTAAATAATGATAGCATCAACAATGATTGTAATATAGGCAGTATAACTAAAAGAAGACGTCGTTTGAAAAATTTTATAATATGCTGGCTATATCTTTGAACTAAAAATTGAAATACTACATATCCAAAATTAATATAAACAATATAGTTTAATGGGAAACCATTTAATAATAAGATAATCTGATATATTGTTGGAAAAAAGAACTGGAATCGTCCAATACCTTCATATATACCTATTGAAATTGTCTCTGAACTTTGCAAAAAAGCCTTAAGAGCATTGCCTATTGTTAATGTATTACTCATACTTTCTTTTCTATTAGTTGAAGTTTCTTTGATCATTAATCCCATTACTAGAGCAAACAATCGAATAATAAAAGTAACAATTAGTAGTAATGTATAATTTTCTCCATAAAAAGTTGTTATTATAACTAACAGAATACTTGATGTTAAAGTTGCTAGAAAAGAAAATTCGTAAAATTTTGATAATGATTTATTAAATTTACTAACATCAGCATTTACAATGTCTTTAAGTAAAGATTCATTATTTCCAGAAGCAAGACTCCATCCCAATCCTTCCAAAAAATAGGCAATTAAAATCATGTGAAAATTTCTAAACATAATTAAAATCAATAATGAAATAACAAAGGCAAGTATTGAATACAACATAACTTTTTTTCTAGAAATTAGATCACCAAGATGTCCTGTTGGAATTTCTAGTATTCCTATAAATAATGGCAAACATAAGTTGATAACTGTAATTTGCATACTAGAAAAACTAAGACTATTTAAATAAGCAACTTCCACAGGAAAATATAATGATATACTTATAAAAAAATTTACTAAATACATTTTCTTAACTGAAGTTAATTTAGTAGCCATATTCTTCTGCCTTCTCCTCTACTGTTCTTAAAATTTCTTCTGGATTACATGTAATTATGTTGTCATACTGATCTAAAATAGTATCTCTTTTTTGTGGAACTATTGTACAGTCTGCCATTTTAAACAAAGATAAGTCATTCTCACCATCACCTGCAGCAATAATAATATATCCATCATCAATTAAATTTTTCAATGCACTACCCTTATCTGTTTTTAAAGGTTGAATTTCTAAATTATATTTAAACGATGTTGTTATTGATATATCACGGATATTTTCTAAAGCTTGTTTCATTTTTGTTAATTTATAAACATCCGAATCTATAATTTCAATTTTTAGAATATTTAATCCAGAACTCTCAATATTAAAAATTTCTCTTGAATTTGCGTAAATTAATTTATAGTATATTTTTGCTTCTTCTACTATATCTTCAAAAGAGCCCTGCTTTGTTTCACCCAATTTTAATAATCTAGTATTTCTGTCTTTTGTACCTCGGACAACATTTCCTTTATCAGTATACAACATATATAAAACATCTAATTTTTCTAAATATTGTATAATCCTTTCACATTTCTCATTATCCAAATAGTTTTTATTTAGTATGTTACTCTCTTCATCATATATCTCTGAACCATTACAACAAATAGCACTATATTTAAATTCAATATCTCCTAAAACATCGTTCAACTTCTTATAATCACGGCCTGTTGCAAAACAAATTTGAATTCCTTTGCTATATAATTCTTTCAAAATTCTTTTCGAAGTTTTCGATAATTCATTACCATCAGATATCAATGTACCATCAATATCTGAAACAAATATTATCTTCTTTTTCATATTAGTCTCACATTCCTTTCTTTCCATATTTCAACAATCTAAATTTTTTTTGTGGAAGAGATATTTTCCCACACAACTTGATTTGTTTTGATTTTTTTTAGCATTTTTAATACTCTTTTTTGTAATAAACGATAAATTAATACATTTAAATTCATTTTAATTGGTTTTTGTAATTCTTTTGAAAAACTAAATTCCCATTTACATTTACTTTTAAAATAATCTTCATATTGATAACCAAAATACTTATAGGAATTGTCAACACCTATCAAAATTCTGATTTGCTGCTGCTTCCATTCATGATAAGTTTTACATGGTTTAAAGTATGCATAACCATCCTTAATAATATTTGTTGAGTATTGTGTGATATTGTGATCATATAAATATTTCAAAAAATAATTACCAATATATCCATCATCTGCAACGTTCTCATCTGTAGGATAACTTTCAAAATCTTTTTTATAAAAAGTCAACGCTCCACCCATGACAAAAGGTGAATTTGCAGCATTTTCTAAATATGGAATAGATATTATCCTTTGAAATAAATTATAATTATTTTGTTTCATTTTAAAATTCGGTCCAACAATAACTGGAATATTGTATAATACTCGATATCGAATTAAACATTCAATATTTGATTGTATTGTACTGTAAGAAATATCAATATCATCATCAATAAAATAGCAAATATCATCTTGATCACAACATTTTAGAATAGCATTTAATGCATTATTTTTACCTTTAACCGTTGTATTTAATAACTCAATTTCAATCGTATCAAAAGTCTCTTTTAATTGATCAATGATTATAGGTATATTTTTAAAATTTTGATTTCCATTGCTTGAAACTATTATTTTTTTACGCTCAATTTAAGAAAATTGTTGCTTTGAGTAATCTTATTCAGCGAATATACCAT
>ERZ773185.296-NODE-296-length-46943-cov-11.843243_pt1 | contig 46943 bp, 51 predicted proteins | sample MGYA00580531_ERZ773185 | MGnify/ENA primary metagenome ERZ773185 (study PRJEB29015, sample SAMEA2737799) | human gut metagenome | biome: human gut; feature: human-associated habitat; material: faeces | place: China | collected 2012 ...
CTAAATTAAAACATCTCTATCCGATTATAAGTATTTAGATGTTACGGAATACTAGTTGGCTAAAGACTCTTGAGCCGCAAATGAAAACAGTTGAAGATAGAGCAGCATTTGATACATCTGTTTACGGTATTGAAAAGAAACAGTTTCCGTATATGCTTTGTGTAACAAATCTTCTCCTGCATAATATTGATACGCCTCGTATCTATCATGATAATTCACTGCTAAAGGATGTTCTCGACTATACTGAGGAGGACCAGTTTGATGTTGTTCTTATGAATCCGCCATATGGCGGAAGTGAGAAGACCGAAGTAAAAAATCATTTCCCATCTGATCTGGCAAGCAGTGAAACCGCCGATCTTTTCATGTCCGTTATCATGTACCGTTTGAAGCAAAATGGACGTGCAGCAGTAATTCTTCCGGACGGTTTCTTGTTTAATACTGAAAATGTAAAAGTTGCTATTAAGAAAAAGCTTTTAAATGAGTTCAATCTGCATACAGTTATCCGGATGCCGCACAGTGTATTCGCCCCATATACGCCCATTACAACAAATATTCTTTTCTTCGATAGAACGCAGCCGACCAAAGAAACCTGGTTTTACCGTCTGGATATGCCCGATGGATATAAAAATTTTTCAAAGACAAAGCCCATGAAATTGGAGCACTTTGCCCCGGTAATGGATTGGTGGAATCATCGTGAAGAAATTAACATTGATGGATTCGACAAAGCCAAAAAGTATACTGTTGAAGAATTGATTGAAAGAGAATATAACATTGATCTTTGCGGTTTCCCGCACGAGGAAGAAGAAATTCTGCCACCGAAAGAACTGATTCAGCAGTATCAGGAGAAACGTGCAAGCCTGAATGCGGATATTGACCGTATTTTAGAGCAGATTACAGGTATTCTCGGAATAGAGAACATATAATAATTTATTGGGGGAACTAAGTAAATGTTGCATAGTGGATTACTTGTATGCAGTTTCTTTATAAAAAAACGATATGAACGAGGAGATTCCAAAGCTATTGAATTAAATAAAGCGTTAGAAGTAGAAACGATAGATCACACTGAGTCGTTTTCATCAGCTTGGGATTTATTTACACGTTTTTTGAATGAAAATGTCAATCCTAAAGATGACGAAAATAGTATGAAACTATTCTCAATCAATCAGGATTCCATAAAAAAACATAATACACAGCAATATCATGCTATTACATTTATAGTAAGTTCTGGTTCATACGGCATTGAGAGCAAGATTACAAACAGAAGAACAAACGAGGTTAAATATCACAGAACCCGTGATGATGCTGATATAAAACAGTTTTACGGAATGATTTTCATCCCTAAAGATATTGATGACATAAATGTTCAAAAAGGTATATTCATTTTTCAATCCATTGGAACATATGGAATAAAAACCATTACAACTAAGCAAATGAAAGAATTTTTTGCAACGCTTGGTTTGACCCTCGAAACACGCTCTGTTTCAGTAGGAATTTTTTTAAGAAAAATATTTGAAGAAGGAAAACTTAGTAAGATAACTTTACTTAGAAATGATATTTCACCTGATCCAGCAGATAATATGCTTATTTCCACTGGTCGTGAAGAAAAAGTCTATGTAAGACCAAAACTAAAAGAATCATGGATTCAAAAATTATTAAGTTACGTTGACGGAAACAAAGATGAAAAGATATTTGAGGTGAATGATGATATTTATGAAGATATCTATATTTCATTCAATTTGTCTGGGAGAACAAAGACCGCAAAATTAAAAGACATAGACAGATTTAGTTTAACTGAGGACATACCAGATGCTATTTTTAATAATGGAAATGTAAATGACGAACGTCTTGTGAATTATTTAATTGAAACTGCTAAAACATATAAAGAAAAGATGGTTTTTCGTATAGCAGAGTGAGGTAAAATCTATGATAAGAATAATAGGCTTTGCCCTTATAATAATTGCTTTTTTAATAATTATTGTTTCTATATGTAGTCGGAGGCAGAATTTTTTTAATATTAGAGAGATTATCGGGGAGCATATTGCTCTTTTTGATAGATGTAGAAGTCAGTATATTGTGTTTTATGGAGCACCACTGTTACTCTCCGTTGGCTTGGCATTAATCTATAATCCAACAGCAAAATTTTATGATAGTATTTCTGTCATTATAAGTGTTATTCTTTCTATGCTTTTAGCTGTTCTGGCGATCATTACAAGCTTTGATTATTCAAATTATACAAATGAAAACACACGTTCAAAAATATTAAATGTAGTAAAAGAAACAACAAATGCTATAATGTTTGAAACGATAATATGCGTTTTATTATTATTGTATGGAATGGTGGTTGTTGTAGTACAGGATGTAGTGACTATAAATGCAATCGTTAATAGAGTGTTAACTGGAATAACTGTTTTTTTGTTTTCAGTATTGATCCTTGATTTATTGATTGTAGTAAAGAGAATAAGCAGAATAATCGATGTTAAGTTAAATGAAAGGAATAATCGTTCATGACAGCACAGCAGCTTAAAAACTCCATACTTCAAATGGCGGTGCAGGGCAAACTCGTTCCGCAAGATCCGGGTGATGAGCCTGCAAGCGTACTGCTCCAGCGTATCAAAGCCGAAAAACAGGAGCTTATCAAGGCAGGTAAGATCAAAAAGGATAAGAAGTCCTCGGAGATATTCAGAGGGGCTTCCCGTAATTTGCCTTATACCTTCTGTGAGCAGATTGGCAAGGAGATTCGGAATATTTCGGACGAGATACCATTTGAGATTCCTGATTCGTGGGAGTGGTGTAGAATTGGCTCTGTTTTCACATTACAGGCAGGAAAAAATATAAGTGCCAATCAAATTGCTGAAAATGTAGAGGAAGGATTGTACCCCTGTTTTGGTGGAAATGGTGTTAGAGGTTATGTGCCTTTATTCAATCGTGAGGGGTACTACCCTATTATCGGCAGACAAGGGGCTTTGTGCGGAAATATTAACCTTGCCAATGGGCAATTCTATGCTACTGAACACGCTGTTTGTGTCGAAACCTTTGCAAATACGAATGTATTATGGTGCTGCTACTTTTTGACTGCCTTGAATCTTAATCAATATGCTACGGCAACAGCACAGCCAGGCTTAGCCGTTGCAAATATCAACGAAGTGCTTATTCCTCTACCGCCTCTCTCCGAACAACACCGCATCGTAGCCAAGATAGAAGAACTCCTCCCATACATCGAAAGATACGGCAAGGCAGAAGAACACCTTACCGCCCTCAACACCACATTCCCCGAAGCCCTGAAAAAGTCTATCCTGCAAGAAGCAGTACAAGGCAAGCTTGTTCCCCAGAATCCTGACGATGAACCGGCCAGCGTACTTCTGGAACGCATCAGAGCAGAAAAGCAAAAGCTTATTAAAGCTGGAAAGATTAAGAAAAGTAAGCACGAATCCGTCATCATTACAAGGGATAAAATTCCTTATGAGATTGTGGACGGAAAAGAACGGTGTATTGCTGATGACGTGCCGTTTGAGATTCCGGAGAGCTGGTGTTGGTGCAGGCTTTCTTCACTTGCAACTAAAATCACAGACGGAACGCACCATTCTCCGCCAAATACCGAAAGAGGAGAGTACAAATATATTACTGCAAAAAACATCAAAAACACAGGCGTAAGTCTTTCTAATATCACTTATGTGTCCAAAGAAATCCATAAAGAAATATTTTCAAGATGTAATCCAGAGTATGGAGATGTGCTATTAATAAAGGACGGGGCTACAACAGGTGTAGTTACAGTAAATAATATTGAAGAGCCATTCTCATTGCTTTCTAGCGTAGCTTTAATTAAGTGTCCTCAATATGTCGATTCGTGGTATTTGGTTTATGTTCTCCGTTCTGATTTATTTTATAAAAATATACGTTCCCAAATGAAAGGAACAGGAATTACTCGTGTTACATTAAAACAAATTGAGCCTTTATTTATCCCTATGCCTCCTCTTGAAGAACAAAAACGCATAGTGTCCCAAATCGAAAAAATTATGCCTTATATCAACACAATTTCAAAGTAATATGCTAAAATCATATCGAAAGGAGGTCTTTCGATATGATTGACACATTTAAAGCATATTTGGACAAAACGAATCTGTCCGAAAACTCAAAGTCAGCCTATCTATTTGCTTTCAGGCAGTTCAGCGACAAGTATGGTACTGTAACCAAGAAAAATCTTACGGCTTATAAGGTATGGTTGGTGGACAACTTCAAACCACAGACAGTAAATCTTCGTCTCCGTGGGATGAACTGCTATCTCGAAAGTGTGGGCAAGGAGAAGTGGAAATTGACCTTTGTTAAAGTGCAGCAAAAACCATTTCTCGAAAATGTGATTAGCGAAGCGGATTACGAGTATTTCAAGAAATCTCTCAAAGATGACGGTGAGATGTTCTGGTACTTCGTAATCCGTTTTCTCGCTGCTACAGGTGCGAGAGTGAGTGAACTTATTCAGATCAAAGTTGAACATGTCAAACTCGGCTATCTGGACTTGTATTCTAAGGGCGGTAAGCTTCGCAGAATCTACATTCCTGCCACATTGCAAGAAGAGGCATCGCAATGGCTTGGTAGTAAAAGACAAGACTCCGGATTTCTTTTCCTGAACAAACGTGGCGATCGCATCACAACAAGGGGAATTTCAGGAGAGTTGAAGAAGTATGCGGTCAAGTATGGCATTGATCCGAAAGTGGTTTATCCCCATTCATTTCGTCATCGTTTTGCAAAAAGCTTTCTTGCAAAATGTAACGACATCGCTTTTCTTGCCGATCTGATGGGACATGAGAGCATTGAGACTACTCGCATTTATCTCCGCAAGACTGCCACGGAACAGCGTGAAATCGTGGATAATATTATTGATTGGTAACACAAAGGGCATACTCTCGTTTTGAGTGTATGCCCTTGATTTATTTCAGCCTGTCGCAGTATTGCATAAGTTCTTCTATCTTGGCGACGATGCGGTGTTGTTCTTCGAGTGGGGGAAGTGGAATAAATACTGTTTTATACTTATCTTGCGAAATGTTGACCTGTTGCTTATCCATACCTGACATCAATCTTATAATCTGTTCTCTAATATTAGGCGAGTTGAGAACTGTTACGATATAGTCTTTATCGAAAAACTCATCGGGCATATTTATTCTGATGGTTTTATCAGAAAGAATAAGATTATAGTGAATTTCTTTTACTACGCAAGCAACACCTGTTCTGTTCATCGGTCCAGCACGAGTAATTAGAATATCACCTTTTTTTACTTTCATATCTTCTTTCACTTCAAAATTTGGCGGTAATACTTTGTTTTGGCTTTCATTGAAGTATCCAAGCTGGATTGATGTGGTGGTGATCACACCATATTCATCACCTGTAACACTTTGTTTGATACAGTTGGGACTCTTGCCTGCATCGAAATAACAAGAGATAGTCCCCAACCTACACCAACACCATGTATCCGGAATCTCAAACGGCACGTCATCAGCAATACACCGTTCTTTTCCGTCCACGATCTCATAAGGAATTTTATCCCTTGTAATGATGACGGATTCGTGCTTACTTTTCTTAATCTTTCCAGCTTTAATAAGCTTTTGCTTTTCTGCTCTGATGTGTTCCAGAAGTACGCTTGCCGGCTCATCATCAGGATTCTGCGGAACGAGCTTACCTTGCACGGCTTCTTGCAGGATAGACTTTTTCAGCATTTCGGGGAATGTGGTGTTAAGCGTGGTGAGCTGGGTTTCCGCCTGCTCATATTTTTCTATGAATGGAAGGAGTTGTTCTATCTTTTCTACGATGCGTCTTTGTTCAGCGAGGGGCGGGAGAGGAATGAATAAACTTCCAAGTGCATTAGTAGATAAGCCTTGAATTCCTATTCCTTTACCACCTATTAATCCTGCACTTTTGTACAGATAAAATACATAGTAGTAGAAATACATATCAACTTGTAAATAGGGACGAATTCTATGAATATGATTCTGTATTCTCATAGGATAATCATAGTTCCATATAGCGGCTCTGCCAATATCTCCGCCCTCACAGACAAGCAAATCGCCTTTAGATACTGTACATTTTTCAATTTCATTTTCTGTAAAAGGCATTTCTTTTAGTTTATCCAGTTCAAATTTATTCCAGTAAAGATTTGATGTAGTGATATACTGCATCTTTGTACCTTGTGTTTTTGACGAATTAAGTGCCTTTCCGGTATTATGATAGAAGATAGAATCCAACCTACACCAGCACCAGCTCTCCGGAATATCAAAGGGTATTTCGTCAGAAATATCCTTAATTTCCTTGCCGATTTGTTCGCAAAAGGCATAAGGCAAATTACAGGAATTGATCTGTATAAACGAGGAGGTACTTTTCATTGTTACATCACAAGGAAATAAACATTGCTTTCCCTCATGCACTGCCGTGCCGCCCGATTGCATCGAGCAATGCCAGCATACACTCGCTAACGCTCCTCTGCTGACAGCCCTCATAAGAGGGCAATCATCTATATATTTATATATTTTAATATTATCTTATATCATATATAAAATAATATAAATATAATAGTTATGGAAATATAAGAAAAACGAGAAAAAGCAAAAACAGCACCTTTTGTGGCAGCCAATCGTTTCTGATAAAGTTTCGGTAAAATGGTGTCATAGAGGGTGTTTTTCTTCTGCTGGAAAAGATTGATGCGGATGCTTGACGTTGCTCTGAAAATATGCGAAATCAGATAGTGGTGACGTTCGGGACTGTCAATTTTTCATCGGGAACAAGTTTGATTTGTAAAAGCTGTAGTTTTTTGCCTTGGCTCTCACATCGATTTGTGAGAAGCGAAGATTTTCTTCTCAAATCTCCAAAAATAGTAGCATTTTCGTAGGAAACGTGATAAAATAACAATGCTGCAGCAGAAGGAGAATGAATATGATTGAGATCAAACGAGTTGCTCTCTACGCCAGATTTTCCTCGGATCATCAGAGAACCGAGTCCATCGATGCACAGATCAGAGCAATGAAGGAATTCTGTGATCATAACAAGTGGAAAATCGTAGAGACTTATATAGATGAAGCATACTCAGCCACCAATGACCGCAGACCAAGCTTTCAGCGTATGATCACAGACAGCGGAAAAGGATTGTTTGACATCGTTTTAGTGCATAAACTAGATCGTTTCAGCCGTAATAGATACGATTCGGCAGTGTACAAAAATAAGCTGAAACATAACGGCGTTCGTCTTTGCAGTGTCTTGGAACGGCTTGACGATTCTCCGGAATCCATCATTTTAGAAGCCATGTTGGAGTCCATTGGTGAATACTACTCTTCCAACATCGCACGTGAAGTGATGAAAGGACTAAAGGAAAATGCTTTTCACTGTAAGCATACCGGAGGCTCACCGCCATTGGGATACGATGTTGGTCCGGATAAGAAACTGGTCATCAACGAACGGGAAGCCGAGGCTGTCAGGATCATCTACGATATGTATATCAACGGATACGGCAATCGTGACATTGCAGAACGTCTCAATGCTGCCGGATACGTTACGAAAAAAGGCAATCCATTTGCTCCAAATCATGCAGCCTTTTATGAGATACTGAACAATCTCAAATACACCGGAACCTATGTGTACAATCGTTCTGCTGCAAGGGATTACAACCATCGCCGAAACAGTCACCGCCATAAGCCGGAAGAAGAAATTATAAGAATCGCCAATGGCTGTCCTGCGATCATCTCACAGGAAACCTTTCAAAAAGCTGCGGAAAGAAGAAAATCTGCTTCTGCCGTAGGAAAATTGGGTGCAAAACACTTCTACCTCTGCTCCGGCATGGTTCGGTGTGGAGAATGCGGTAAGAAGATGAGCGGAGGAAAGCGGTACGGCAAATACCATTTTCATACGTACTGCTGTACAGCACATAGAAGCGACTGCTGTAACTTCAAAGAGATAGACAGTGAAAAACTGGATCACTACGTGATAACACTTTTGGAACGGGAGCTGTTTTGCGAAGCATCGATGAAAAAGCAGATCCGGCATCTGAATCAGTGCATCAGCAGGCATAACCGAAAACTTCCTGCATGGAGAAAAGCACTGGACGAACAGCTGGACAAACTCAATCTGGAATACATTCAGCTGCAAAGCAGCAAGGAGAAAACAATCGAAATCTGTGAGCAGATCAATACACTGGAATCCCAGAGAATCGCTTTCGAAAGCAGTCGGAATAATTTGCAGGAATTAGAGACTGTCGAGTATGCAGACTTCTGTAGCTTGATCGACTCCTTTTTCGCACTACAGGAAGAACCCTTTCGGTTTCGTACATTCATCAGAAATTATATCAAAAGCATTACAGTGTATCGGGAAAGCGTTGTTTTCAGTCTGGACTGCGGTTTCGGTCTGCTGGACGGAGTTGTCAGGGAATTTACAGCGAAGCGAATCGATTTCAAAACGCCTTCCCAGAGAATGTGAGATTAAAATCTTGGAGATGACAGAAAGGAACAAAAGCCATATCGAAACGATCAAGTGGTAACAAGAAATGGAGGAATTCAAATGAAGGTACTGTTTTTAGATATAGACGGTGTTCTGAAAGAGGAAAGCTATAAAGCTGCATTTCAGGACGAATGTTTTGCACGGTTAAAGAGAATCATTGATGCAACAGATGCACAGATCATCCTGACCTCTTCCTGGAGAGTGAACTACTGGAAGTTTGTAGAGGACGGATTCCAGACGGAGAACGAAGATGTTCTGAGGCTCCATGAATACTTTGAAAAGTATGGTCTGAAAGTATCCGGACGAACGGATCTCACAAGACGCTCCGGTCCTGACAGCCGTCCGAGTGAGATCAGAAACTGGCTGGCAGACAAGCCGGATGTCGATACTTTCTGTATCTTGGATGATGACGATTTTTACCGCTGGAAGTGGCTGTCACAGTTTTTGGTGGTTACGAGAGTCAAAACGATTGATGAGGACAGATACAGCAGCTGGAAACGCACACTGTCTGATGCGGATGTAGAAAGAGCAATCAGAATTCTGAATACAGACAACAAGGCGTTGGTTGAGGAGCAGTTCACTTCGTAAGTAGCTGTGTTTTCAATCTCTATGCAGCTGTTTGAAAGAAAAAGTAGAAAGGAGCAGCGTTATAATCTATGAAAAAGCTTGATAACTATTCCAGCTGCCTTGATGTGCTTCGGCGTGCCGATTTTGAAATTGCAGAGGAAAATGAGATTTACAGAACAGGGATCATCTGGCAGTTCAATCTTACATTGGAACTGGCATGGAAGGCATTGCAGGAAATTTTGAAACTACATGGTGCAGCTGGTGCAGAAACAGGTTCTCCAAGGGAAATCCTGTAGCTTGGCTATAAGCTTGGTTTTTTGAATGATTCTGCGGTTTGGATGCTTATGTTGAAAAAGCGAAATGTTTCAGTGCATATCTACAATGAAGATGATATCGATGAAATGATCCTTCTGGTGCATGACCGCTTCATCCCGGCTTTTTCTGCTCTGGAAAAAACACTGCAGGAAAAGCTTGCAGAAGTTCGTGCGGATTGGGAGTAACATAAAAAATCCCTTAGAGATGTAACTCTAAGGGATTTTGTCTTACCACTGCAATAGAATAATATGTTCAATAAAGCTGATGCTTTTAATAATCAAAATGATCCACACCGCCGGATTTTACCCTGCATCGTTTCTGGCAGAAACAGATTCCAAGCTTTGCGATGTTTTCATACTGTTCGTCCCGCAGACTTGCCTCGTAGTCTTTTTCCTCGATTTGTTTGAGGGCATCTTCACAGGCTTTTGTCATCTGGTTATACTTTTCTACAACCTTAAATTCCAGAATTGCGGCATGATGCCATCTGGAACGCTGCTTTACCACCAGATCAAACCGCCCGTTGCCGGATTCCCGGTTGGAAACCACCATATAGCCGTTAAATCCGGAAACAAGTCCTGTCACAAAGCCGTGATAATAGTTTTCCTGTTCATCAAAGCAGCTGATGGTGTTGGTCAACCAGGTGCAAAGCAAGTCTTCCAGTTTTTCCGCATCTGCATGAATCACAGATTCCAGAATGTCTGTCCGGCTGTCACGGTTGATATGATCGATAAACCACGAGCGAATGGTGTTCTTGTAAATGCTCTTGATCTCTACATTGGGAATCACCATATCGTAGTAAGTTTCATCGCCGATCGTTTCGCAGGAGATGATTTTCAGATAGCCAGTAAACAGCAGAAAACTCCAGATGTAGTCCTGATTGACATCAATTGTGCCGTAAGTCACGTCCTCAAAAATCTGTGTGTGAATCGGTGTGCCGTTGATGAGTTCCTCTACCATGGATTTGGTACGCTCGTTGGACTCCTCAATAAGCTGCTTGACAATCCGATTGGAGCTGGTGTTCGACCAGTAAGGCTCACAAGCAACCATGTCGTTTTGCAGGTAGGAATCAATGCAGTTCAGAACACTCCACGGGTTATAGATCTCCGTCAATCCGAACCGATAGCCGTCATACCATTTTGCGATTGTTTCGGCATACTGTTCCAGGGAGAAAGTTTGCAAAATTTCTTGCATTTCCTCTTGGGTAAATCCGAAATACTGGGAGAACTTGTTCTTTGTGATCGAGTAAGTTTTCAGGTTGTTCAAGCCTGTGAAAATGCTTTCTCTGGACACCCGCAGACAGCCTGTCAGAACCGCAAATTCCAGCGAGGGGTTGGTTTTTAACGCAGACTCAAAACAGCTGCGAATCAGGTTGGTCATGTCATCGTAGAAGCCCTCATGGTAGGCGTTCTCTAACGGTACATCGTACTCGTCAATGAGAATGATGACGTTCTTTTGATATACTTTCTGCAAGCATTTTGACAGCAATTTGACTGCAGAATTATACTCTTTTGGCTCTGCAATTCTTTTCTTGATTTTTTGAAATTCCAGTTTATCTTCTTCGCTGACTGCATCTGATTGCAGAATGATTTCATGACGTTCAAATTCATCGGAAAGCAGTTTAACGTACTCAAAATAGGCTTCTTGATAAGAAGCTCGTTTCATACTCTTCAGTGAAATGCTGATTACCGGATACTGTCCCTGATATGCCATGTACTCCGGATACGCTGCGATTTTCAAGCCGTCAAAAAGATAGGCATTGCTTTTCTCAGTTGCCTCAAAAAATCGCTGCAGCATACTCATGTTGAGTGTTTTGCCGAATCTTCTCGGTCTGGTGAAAAGATTGACCGTTTCTTTGTTTTCCAGGAGTTCCTTTATCATCAGCGTTTTGTCGATAAAGTAGTACTCGTTGTCCACCAGCCGCTTGAAATCCTCTACTCCAATCGGCAAGGGTTTGTGTTTCATGTTCTCACCTCTGCTTGTTTCTGCAATTTTACCGGAATCCTTGTTATTGTTATTATACCATGTTCTTGCGGAAAAAGCAACTGGATTTATGGGAAATATACGGCAAGAAAAATGGTGGTTGGATAAATCGTTTATATCTGTTTGAACATTTGAAATTTTGATGGGATTATGGTATGATAAAGATATAAATAAAATAAGAGATGGAATTGGTCATGCCAGAAAATGCAACGACAAATAAAAGCAATCATGTGACATTGATTTTGCGAGAATTAAGTGATGATGAAAAGATGAAATATATCACTGAAATGCGTGAAAAAGCTCTTCACGATGAGGCAACAACAATAAATACTGCTAAAGAAAGAGGCAGAAAGGCAAGAGAAGCCGAGATAGCTGAAAAATTACATGAAAGCGGCATGACAGAAGAACAGATTAACTCCATTCTAAAGTCATGATTATCATTTCATCAACTGAGCAGAACTCTGCAAATATTCTAGTTTGATTAAAACAAACATTGTGAGGAGTAGTTTCTCCTGCTGCTCAATTTTATAATCTATCTCAAATGAAGAAATATGAAGTTTTGAAGGAGTGGCGGAGTAAATGAAGATTGAACCAATTGTTATAAACCGAATACAAACAAGGCATACATCTTTTCAAGTAGATCTTCATCTCGAAAACAACATCACTTTTTTAGGCGGCGATTCTGGAACCGGAAGGTCAACCATGTTTTCTTTTTTGAAGGAACTATCTGCAGAAGATAAACGTATAAAGTGCTTCAATTATCTGGATTGGAATAAATCATATAAGAGTTCTATAAAACGCTCCAAAGGAAAGCTGATTATCATTGACAACGCTGATATCCTCTTAGATGATGCAATGCGGAGTTATATTGCTCTTGATGGAAACAACCAATATATCATTATCGGAAGAAATCCTACTGGATTGCTTTTGAATATCGATGAAGTCTACGAACTACAGAATGAGTGCGTCGATGGTATAACGTTGTTTACCTTAAAAAAGAGTTTTTAATCTGATTTGAAAAATGCTGTGCTACTTAACATCCCCATACGATATACTATATAAAAGCGATCCAAAGTAGAGTATGAAGAATTCATCTACAACAATTTTTTAAAGATCTTGATAGCGAAAAACCACGCATCTGCGTGGTGTCGCACTTCCGAAATCTTGAAAATACGCAAAAAAAGATAGTCACGCATCGCCTCCACCATAACCGTACCCTTATTTTGATACAATTTAAGGGTGCATTAAACTGTTATTAAATCCTCGAAACTTCGCTGTTTCGGGGATTTAATCGTTTCTTATGACCGAATATTTATCGAAAAACAGGCTCAGATTTATGCTTCTGAGCCTGTTTGCTTTTTATAATCGTTTTCTTGTGGGAGTAATCGTTTTCTGGTTGCACCCATTTTTGAGTAATCGTTTCTTGTGGGTGCATGATAGACGAGAAATTTTAATTGTTTCTCAGATTCTTATATAGCTCATTTGCCATAACATCCTGAACCTTTTGATAGAAATCAGGGTCATTGAAAAGTTTCTGAAAAGACTCGTTATTTTCAAGGAAACACTGCGTTACAATCTCTTTGAACTTATCAGGAAAAAGCGACTGAACAAACATTTCTGTGCTGTTGTCACTGGCATATTTCTTGAACTTTTTAACGTCTTTATCGTCCATAAACATGCGATAAATGCCTTCGATAATAACTCGGTCTGATTCTGTGAAATCTCCGTCAAAACGTTCATTCACTTTTTCAATAATACTTTCAAGAGTATCTTTTTTCTTATTTTGTTTTTTAGAACCTGTATCATTATTTGAAACATAAACAACCTGCTTTTCATCAAGAATAATCGCACCTGTATGTGTTTCTTTTAGTTTTGCATATTCAAGTTTGATTTTATCATCAATATCAACAATTTCTTTTTCCGACTTTGGCAGTAAACGCAAGAGATTTGATGCATACAAATATTCTGCAAATAATTCTTTATCATGTAAACGAACAATCTGAGTGATATAAGAATAAGTTCTTGTAAACTTGCGAATATAATCACGAACAGCATATCGTTCATCTTCTGCAAGGTCATTATATCGTTCGATTACAGGTCGGAACATTCCTGCCAGTTTTCCAAGTGCTATTGCATCCTGTTTTTTGCCCGACTGCTTTTCCATAAAAGTATTAAATGATTCAACATCGTCATAATTAAAAAGCATATACTCATGCAATTTGTTCCTGTAATCATATACAAGATTAGGATCTGTTTCACCTTCAACAGCTGATATTGTATAGAATGGTGCAAATGCTTTTTTGATGTCCTCTTCTGTATTTTCAAAATCAAGCACAAATGTGCTGCTTTTTCCGAACGTTGTACGGTTCAGGCGAGATAATGTTTGTACAGCATTGACGCTTTTCAATTTTTTATCTACATACATGGAATGAAGCAACGGTTCATCAAAACCTGTCTGATATTTATTTGCAACGACCAGTATATTATATCTGCTGCTATGAAATGTTTTTCTGAATTTTTTATCTGCCGTGATATATCTTCCGTTTTCATCGAGATTCATGGTTGCCTCTGTAAACGGTTTTTCGGTCGGCATTTCTTCCAGTGTTACTTCTCCCGAAAATGCAATCATAACATCGCACCCTGCCGATTCCTGCGGATGATTTTTCATATATTCTTTTATTGCAAGATAATATCTGACAGCATTTGGTCGGCTGTCTGCAACAACCATCGCCTTGCCTTTTCCGTTTATCTGGAATCTTCCGTTTGAAAGGAAGTTCGACATAATCATTTCTGTTTTCTGAGTGATTGTATATCCGTGTTTTTTGTAATATTTGAAAAGTGCCTTTGATGCTGCACCCTCTATCAATTCCGGATTATCTGCTGAGATTTTTACAAGTCTGAACGCTTCCTTAATTGTTGTGTAGTTTTGCAAAACATCAAGAATAAATCCTTCTTCAATTGCCTGACGCATGGAATAAACATGAAATGGTTCTTTCAGTGGTTTCCCGTTTTCACCGATTTTTTCTGTTGGTGTTCCGAAAACATCGAGTGTTTCACGCTTTGGTGTTGCTGTAAATGCAAAAAATGATTGATTGCTGTGTTTTCCCTGACCGATAACAGCGTTGATATAGTCATCTGTTAAATCTACATCTTCCTCGCTGATTTCCTCTTCTTCCGCATATTCACGAACGGCTGTTCCGACATCGATCAGACTTCTGCGAAGCGTTCTCGCACTTTCTCCGCTCTGTCCCTGATGTGCTTCATCAATAATAACAGCAAACGTTCTGCCCTTGTAATTTTCCATATCTTTATAGGCAAACAGAAATTTTTGTATTGTGCAGATAATAATTCTTTTGCCGTCGTTGATTGCTTCTGCAAGGCTGTGAGAATTTTTCTTGTCGTCAATTGCTTCCACAAGACCGACTTTATGTTCAAAGCTGTTGATCGTATCCTGTAACTGTCCGTCAAGCACAACTCTGTTCGTTACCACGATAACAGAATCAAAAACCGCCTCATCTTTTGCGTTATGTACCGATGCAAGACGATATGCAATCCATGCAATTGAATTTGACTTGCCCGAACCTGCACTATGTTGAATGAGATAATTTTTTCCTGCTCCGTTTTGTTTCACATCTGTAAGAACCTTTCTTACAACATCGTACTGATGATAACGTGGAAACAGCAGTTTTTCTTTCATTTTTCCCGTATCTTCATCTTTTTCACGCACATGAGATACAAAGCGATGCAGAATATCCATAAGAGAATCACGCTGCAGCACTTCTTCCCACAAATAATGCGTTGCGTAACCGTCATAAATCGGATTTCCTGCATGACCGTCAATTCCCGCACCGTTTGAACCCTGATTGAACGGCATAAAGTAGGTGTTTCCGTCTTTCAACTGCGTTGTCATCCAGACTTCGTAGAGGTCAACTGCAAAATAAACAAGAAATCTGTGGTCAAGGCGGAAACAAAATTCCTTACTGCTTCTGTCATTTTTATATTGCTTTATCGCACAATGATAGTCCTGTCCCGTCAGTTGATTTTTCAGTTCCAGGGCAACGACAGGAATGCCGTTCACGGAAAGTACCATATCAATTGTGTTGTTATGATTCGGAGAATAACGAAACTGTCTTGCACAAGTGAGAATATTTGCGTTGTAATGTTCCACGTTGTCGGCGTTCAATGAAGTTTCAGGCTTGAAATAACAAATTTTCAGCCGGATTCCCAAATCTTCAATGCCGTTTCGGAGAACGTTTATCAATCCACGTTCACTGATGCATTTTTCAAGGCGGTGATAGAGCTTTTCCGATGCATTTTCACCGTAATATTTCGTATATTTTGCCCATGCTTTCGGCTGTGTTTTCTCGATGAAACGGCAAAGCACGTCCATATCCATGCACTTATTCAAATCGTGTGCATTGCCTTTGCGTGAAATATATCCGCCCTTCTCGGATAAAAGAAACGTTTCAATATCCTGCTCAAAGCGCTTTTCTTTAGTTTCCATTTTTTTCTTCCTCATCAAGCGTTTTTTCTAAAGTTGCTTTTGAAAGAGCTGCTCCATCCATCATTCTCATAAAAAAGTTTGTGTAGTGAATAAATGCGTCAATACATTCGCACAGTGCCTCATTCACTTTTTCAGACGGCTCTTTTGAAATCCGAATGGAGATATCATATTCTTCGCCGTTTGAAGCAGAAATGCTCTGGTAGAAACTCTTCTCGGAGTAATGGATATAACCGCTTGTATTATCATATACATCTGCAAATCGGCTGTCGTATTGTGCCAAACCATCTTTCAGAAATTTGTCACTCATCTTTTGTCCATTGGTGTCACGCAGACTACTTATTTTTTTACCAGAGATAACACAGTCAATCAGAGTATTCTGGTCATCAGCGATAGTAGATGCATACAGTCGCATACAATTGTCAAGCTGTAGTCTCAGCATAGATCCTGCACAAGTTAAGTTTCTTTGCTTGATAAGAACCATAAAGCCTTGTGATAGCTGAATACTCCTATTCAGTAAAGGACAGAGAAACAAATCGTACTTGGTGAACGTATTACCGATTACATATTGAGAAAGTTCAATCGTCTGGTCAATCTGCTTCTCAATGATGGTGCAGGCATCATATACTTTTTGCAGACACGCTTCGTTTGTCATTATAAATCATATCTCCTTTTTTCCAGTCACGTACTCATAAATCAAAGATTTTTTATACTGCTGTAATTTTTCAATTTTCTGCTGTTTGATTGCAATTAGGTTGTCTATTTGGGTGCATTTCTGGTCGAGATAATTTATAATTTCCGTTTCCTTTTCTTTTTTTACTATAATTATTGGGACTTTGCTTAATTTATCTTTGGTAAAATGAGGGATGGTAGCTTTGTTGCATACAAAATCAATATAATTATGTTTAACGAGGGAATATAAAGAATAATATAACCACTTATTTGAAACATCTCCTTTAGGACGTGCTATCATTATAGAATTTTGGATGTAGTAGTTATTTAAACTTTCTTCAACAATTGCTGCACCACCTGCACCTGCACCACCTTCAACAACTAATAAGTCACCACATTGAACAGCGTAAAGCTGTTTTTCTATTTCAGAAAACCACATTTGTTTTAATGGCTCATAACTTATTCCAGTGAAATGAACATTAGCTGCACACAGATAATATTCTAATGTATCACTATTCTGCTTAGGAGATGGAGAAAGCATTTTACCGAGAACTATACTGTAAATATGTCCCGCTCTTGTTACCTTGGAATCCTTCGGTATCTCTCCAATCCATTCCACGCCGCTGTCTTTCATCGGCACATCGGGATTCAGACCTTTTGTAACAGTTTCAGTAATCAGGCTTTGTTTGTAGGCTTTCAGCTTTTCAATCTGCTTTTGCTGATTGGTGATGAGTGCGTCTATCTGAGTGCATTTTTGGTCGAGGTAGGTGGCGATTTGGTGTTGGATAGAAAGGGGAGGGACAGCAGTTGAAATCATTCCCAATTGTTCTTCCGTAAGTGAATGCCTTAAATTTTTGGCTAAGTGATATAAGGTTTTAGAATTATCAAGCATGAGATAATAATAATAGTAGTATTCATTAAAAGCAAAATTACTAAGTGAAAATTGACTATATGCAGGACTTGATAATCCGTTATTTCTGATTAAGCCTATACAACGAGGTGTTACATCAATATCAAACAAACACATAAGGAGATTTCCAGGTTTGAGGTATTGATAGCCATCAAAAGAAAGCGGCATTTTTCCTCCAGAATTTAAATCACGAACAACAACGCCTTTCATAGAAAGAGATAAAATATCTTCCCCATTATATGATTCACAAATGCTTTTTGCTTTTTTCATTAAATATTTATTTGGCAATATTTTCCACTCTTTCGGTATCTCCCCAATCCAGGCAACCCCGCTGTCTTTCATCTCACGCATTTTTTTATCTCCTCCTTTTTACAATCGACAATTTACAATTTATAATTATCAATTATCAATTTTTAATTTTCAATTGCCTTTCGTTTCAAGTATCTTCTTTACTTCTTTGTCAAAATCAGAATTGATCTTCTGTGTTTTATTGAAAGCATCGTATTCTGCTTCTGCCTTGACTTTTGCCTGTTTTGCGGATACTCTGCCGTTGTCTGTCAACGTCTTATATCTTCTGAAACTTAAAAATTCATTAACACTTTCTGCAAATTCTTCCATTGTAAAAGTATTTTCACGTTCTATCAGATCTTCGATATAATCAAAATATCCGGAAACAGTTCTTTCAAGCTGTCTGATTTGCTTTTCATCAAGATAATTTTTCGCAACTGTTACATCAGATTTCAGGATGCGTCCGTCGGGAGAATTTTTCCATGTGGTAAGACCCATATTTTCTTTTTCCCTGTCTGCCGATGAATAGACAATTTCCGCTGCCGTCTGTCCTGTTATCGCATAGTGAAATTTGTTCTGTACTGTGGAATAAAAACGTTTTGTAACATCTGAATTTTTGTCATAATCGATACTGCATTCCGCAAAAATATCTGTGATCTGCTGCCAGATTCTTCTTTCGCTTGCACGGATAGAACGAACTCTTTCGAGAAGTTCTTTGAAATAGTCTTTACCGAAAACAGTTTCTCCCTGTTTCAGGCGTTCATCGTCAAGAACAAACCCTTTTATCATATACTCTTTCAAAACACCTGTTGCCCAGATTCTGAATTTTGTCGCCTGACGTGAATTTACACGATAACCAACAGATATAATTGCATCAAGGTTATAGAAATCTATGTTTCGTTTTACATTTCTGCTGCCCTCTTTTTGAACTACCGAGATTTTCTCGGTAGTTGCTTCTTTTATCAATTCACCCTCTGAATATATATTTTTTAGATGTGATGATATATTATCACTTGTGCATCCAAACAATTCAGCCATGGCTTTTTGTGTGATCCAGATACTGTCATTTTGTATCACTGCATTTACGGAAACATCTGAATCATCAACATGATAAAGTACATAATGCATTTGCTTGTTCATATCATTCATTGCCAAACAACTCCTTCATCAAAACATTTTCTTCTGCTTCAAGTTCTTTTATCTCATCAAAGATGCTTTCAGAACTTACAGGGGCTGTGAATTTGTAGAAAAGCCTTGTAAAAGGAATTTCATAGCCGATCTTGTCTTTCTTTCGGTTCAAAAATGCAAGAGGATTATAAGGCAGGACATTTTTCTGAATATATGCGTCAATATCTTCACCAAGCGGAATAATTTCCGTATCCGATGCACCTTTGACAGCCTGCGGATTTCCTTTTTTCAAAATCATCTTGCCGTTTTCGTCTGTCTGTGCCGTTTCCACTGTTACTTTTGTGAAACCGAAAAAAGCATTATCGAAAATCTTTGATTCTACAGCAAGGTCTTTTGCCGTATAGATTTTTTCTGCAAAATCGTTGTAAGCCTCCATAATGAGAGAAATACAACTGTCATCCAGATCAACACGCTTGTTACCGATGTTCTTTCTGCGTTTCACATAGCATTTTGATGCATCGATCAGCTGAACTTTTCCAAGGCGGTTTACAGATTTGCCTTTTGTAATGACCCAGATATAAGTGGAGATTCCCGTATTATAAAAAAGGTCAGTCGGAAGCTGAATAATCGCCTCCACCATATCGCCCTCCAGCACATAACGGCGAATTTCAGACGAACCGTTTCCGGCATCACCAGTGAAAAGGGAAGAACCGTTCTGAATGATCGCCATTCTGCCGCTGCCTTCTTTCAGCTTCTTGATTCCGTTCAGCATAAAGAGCATTTGTCCGTCAGAAATTGAAGGAAGTCCTGCTCCGAATCTGCCCTCATAACCTTTTTTTGCCTCGGCTTCAACTTCTGTCTTTTCCCTTTTCCAGTCAATACCGAACGGGGGATTTGAAATGATATAGTCAAATTCATAACCGCTGAATTTATCGTCATTCAGCGTATCACCGTACATCATACCTGATGCATTTCCACCTTTGATCAACATATCAGCTTTTGCAATGGCATATGTTTCAGGATTAAATTCCTCTCCAAAGCAAGTGATATCCGCATCTTCGCTGATTTCATGCAATCTTTCTGTCAGACAGCCGAGCATCTGAGAAGTTCCCATTGCCATATCGTAAGCTGTCTTGGTACAGCCATTTTCCTTGATTTCAGCTTTTTCCGGTGCAATGAGAAGTTCTGTCATCAGATAGATAATATCACGGCTTGTGAAATGGGCTCCGGCTTGCTCGTCATAGCTTTCCGAAAACTTACGGATAAGTTCTTCAAAAATATATCCCATATCAGCAGATGTGATCTTATTCGGGGACATATCACCCTTTGCAGATACAAATTCCTGTATTACAACGAAAAGCACATTTCCATTTGCCATGGTGCGTACCTGATCCGTAAAATTAAATTTTGAAATAATATCTTTTACATTGGAGGAAAAACCTTGAAGATAGTTTTCAAAGTTGGATTCAATGTCGTCCGGCTCGGCAATCAGTTTTTTGAAATCGAATTTGCTTGTATTATAGAATGAATAGCCTGATGTTTTACATAAAATACCGTCACGTGCTTCTCCTTCTACCTTCATTTCCGCAAGCTTTTTCCCCATTGCTACGACTGCGTCTTTTGTTGGTGCAAGTGCATCATCAAAACGCTTCAATACCGTCATGGGCAGAATGACCTTGCCATATTCGTGGGGCTTAAACAACCCTACAAGGTGTGTTGCAATTTCCCATATGAGATTGGCTTTTTCCTGAATATTTATATTAGTCTGTTTTTGCAGTGTGTTCATTGACATAAGAGTGTTCTCCTTTATGTATAGTTATCTTTATTATACCATAAAATGACGAGAAAAGCAAGTGCGATGTTATGAATTTTTGTGCAAAATTGCAAAGCCGATATACTTCCCGGTACATCGGCTCATTTTATCTATTCCAAAAATTTCTGTCATACTCCTGTGGATAAAGTTCATGGCCCTGTTCTATCAAAATATCGCATTTCAGAGCAACATAAGCTTCATTTGTGCCAAGTTCCCTGGCACATTGCTGAATCGTATAACCATAAGTATGAATAAGATCGAGCAGTTCTCCGTCATCAATACGCAGAGCAGCACCGAAGAGATTTGCTTCACGTTCCACCTTACAGGTCATATTGTAAAGCGAAAACTCAAGAAGTCCTTGCTTGCCTTTGGCAAGAGATTTGTGATAAATATAGTGTCCTAATTCGTGACATAGTGCATTATATGCATCTTCCTCACAAAGGTTTTCACTCAGAAAAATAAAGTGATTTCTTTTTATATATCTGTAACAAGCCGCCAGTTTTACCGATTCCAGGGGCATGATATTTATTCCGAGAGCATCTGCAATCACGAACGGGTCACGGCTGTTATATTTTTTTACAAGTTTTTCGGCATCTTTTGCTATCTGTAGCACAGTTGGCATATAAAACCTCCCATCGATGAGATCAGTCTTTTCTATATTTCTTAGGCGTAAAACGGCTGTTTTTCTCTTTTGCTGTAAAATATGCATCCGTGAATGCTCTCATCAAAGCGTCCTTATCTTCTTCCGGCAATTCACCACCGGCAAACAAGCCTGAAACATCGTCAATCAGTTCACGCAGGTCACGTACTCCTCTGCTGCCATATTCCTCTCTTGCTTTTTCGATGATACTTCCTTCTTCTCCAATGAGATTTGCCACAGAAACACCAAGTGCAGCCGCAAGTCTTGAAGCAATATCGACTGTCGGGTATCGTTCCCCGGATTCATAGTTGGCTATTGTTTTAGAAGAAATATTCGCAAGTCCCGCAAGCTTTTCACGGGTCAGCTTTTTTGCTTTTCTTGCCTCCAAAAGGCGTTCGCCAAAATTATTCCCTTGTAACTCCATAATATTACCTACTTTCAGTAATGTTTTTCCACTATAAGAAAATATTTTCCATTTTCCTATTGACAAACGTAGAAAACAGTTGTATAATAATATGCGAACGAACGTTCTAATTTCAATATTATTATACTATATACTTATCAAAATGTCAAGTATTTTTAAGAAAAAAGGTTCTATTTATTTTAGAGGAGGCTGATCTGTATAAGAAATAAATTTCTTGAAAGGAGTTCATATGCAAAGAATAAGCATTCGTAACATCAACAGTCAAAAGAAAGTCAAACCAAGACTTTTTGACCTTATCAAGGAAGAAGACAATCGTGAATGGATCGTGGAGATCCAAAATAAAGAAGGAAAAGAAAAAGTTCCTTTATCAGCAATACTGATTCAGATAACCGCCGCAATGCAATCCGGGAAATAAGCCGAGTCGTAATCCGAATGTGAGATTCATGAACCGTATATTTCCGGATAATCAAATAAAATGGCTTTCGAGCTAACCGTTCCGTACAAGCTATCGAGAACAAACAGCCGAGTCATCATTATGGGTATAGGATAACTATGCCTATGTGATGGCTCGGCTTTTTTATGTGCTTGTGAAGCTATACTTCTATTTTCATCAAAATAGATTTTGCTTTCCATAACAATATTAGAAATATATGTTTTTCTTTTATATCGTGTTCTATGTATTTTGTAGGGGATATTGACTTTTCTGTCTTTATATAGAAAGGATATTTTTTTTCAATCGTTATATATAGTAGAACCCGTCCCAAGCACGACATTAAACTGCTTATCAATATCCACTTCACCAACTGATCATTGGTGGCTTGAAGGTGTATGTTGACTACAAGTAAATAACACGGCTGCCTTTCAAGCTGGTGGCTGCATATCAGAACGGAGAAATCTCCGTCCGGAATGCGGTCAGCTTTGCTATACCCATTTGCAGCCAGGATTCCTCCGTTCAAAAGAAAACGGAGGAATTTTTTATGTATTATGTGCCAATTGAAATGACAAAAGCGTATGTCAGAGAGAACGAGATCTATGCAACTGTAAATGGCGAGATCATCAGGATCACACCGGATATGATCAAGAAGATCATACGCAATGGTGTCGTAACAGAAGTCTATTTTTCTGAAGTGGAAAACAAAGAAATCTATGACGAATATATGCGTTCTGTCTGGAGAGAAGAAAAAGCACTTGAAAGAGAAGACAGATGCTGGATTCCAAATGGAAAAGGAAAAATTGTACGCTGTACAGGAAACTGTGCTTCTTGTGAACACCGCAATGAAAATGCAATGCTTTCCATTGAAGCCGCAGAAGAAAACGGCGGATTAAATCTTGAAGCTACAAGTGAAAAACCCGATGCAATTGTTGAGGACGCAGAACTATTGAAAGCTTTATGGGAGAGAATCGGAGAACTTTGTGACGAGGATCAAACTATCATTAAAATGTTCAGTAACGGGGCATCTGAACGTGAAATTGCCACCAAGGTTAATCTTTCTCAGAAAGGCGTAAATAAACGTAAAAAGGCACTTTTTGAGCTTCTGAAAAATTATTTGAAAGATTTTTTCTGAAAATGGTACTCAAAACAAAAATATCTGTCCTATGTATAGTGAAGGGAGGTAAACCCATGGACAAGCAGAAAGAACTTATCGCACTTTTGTTTGCAATTAGTGCGGTATCCGAACGGCTGGCAAGAAACATGACAATTCTTGTACAACGAGCAAAGGAGGGAAAAGTAAATGGAACCGATCATGCAACTTATCAACACGCTGAATGCTTTGAATGCCGCAATGCAAAAGCTGACAGAAAAAATGACATCAGAGTACATCAGCACATTTGAGGAGATCTGTACAGGATCTGAGCCTCAAAAAGAACCAGAACCTGTGCAGGAAGAAAAGCCTGTTGATCGTCCGGAAGTCAGAGCAAAACTTGCAGAACTGACACGTCTTGGATTTTCAGACGAAGTCAAAGCACTGCTTCAGAAACATGGAGCGGAAAGGCTGTCAGCAGTCGATGATGTGGAACTTCCTGCACTGATGAAGGAGGCTGAGGCACTTGGCAGCAAGGCATAACCAAAGAGCCCACGCCATTCTATCTGCCTCAGCAAGTTTCCGTTGGCTGAATTGTACGCCGTCTGCAAAACTGAACGCTGAAATTCCTGACGTAACAACAGAATATGCCCGTGAAGGCACTTGTGCTCACGAACTCGCAGAATTCAAAGTAAATCAGCTGCTTGGCATCAGGACGGACAACCCCACAGAAAATCTTGACTATTATGATCAGGAGATGGAGGATTGTACCGACAGCTATGCTCAGTACATTTCAGAAGTTATCAGTAAATACAGCAATCCCATCGTAATGGTGGAACAACGTCTGGATTTCAGCCGTTATGTTCCTGACGGATTCGGTACAGGTGACTGCATCATCGTTGCTGATGATGTCTTAACTGTCATCGATTTCAAATACGGAAAAGGCGTTGCAGTTGAGGCAGAACATAATCCGCAGATGATGCTGTATGCCCTGGGAGCATTGGAAATGTTCAGCATTCTGTATGACATCAACGAAATCCAAATGGTGATCTTTCAGCCAAGAATCGAGAATATCAGTGAATTTTCCATGTCGGTATCCGATTTATTGGACTGGGCAGAAAATGAACTGAAACCCAAGGCAGAACTTGCCGCCAAGGGTGAAGGAGAATTCTGTGCAGGAGAACATTGCAGATTCTGTAAGATGAAAGCTGCCTGCCGCAAACGTGCGGAATACAATCTGGCAATTGCAAAATATGACTTTGCACCGCCGGATATGCTTCAGGACATCGAAATTGCAATGATTCTTGAAAGAGCAGACAGCCTTACAGCATGGGCGGCAGATGTCAAGGAATATGCCCTTTCCGAAGCTTTAAAAGGCAGAAAGTGGAACGGCTATAAGGTCGTTGAGGGCAGGTCAAACCGCAAGTATACCGATGAAAAAATGGCTGCGGCTGTTGTAAAAAAGGCAGGAAAAGACCCGTACAGTGAACCAAAAATTCTCGGTATTACGGAAATGACCAAAATGCTGGGAGGCAAGAAGAAATTTGAAGAACTTCTCAGCAAATATGTATACAAACCACAAGGAAAACCGACTCTTGTTCCTGTTTCCGATAAGCGGAAGGAATGGAGTGCGGCAGAAAACGATTTTCAGGAGGAATAAATCATGGCAAAGAAATATGTAAATCCAACAAAGGTAGTCACAGGCGAATGCAGATTCAGCTACGCAAATCTCTGGGAAGCCAAGGCAATGGACGAAAACAGCAAACCGAAGTACAGCGTTTCCCTTATCATTCCGAAGTCTGACACCAAGACTATCGCAAAAATTAAGGCAGCGATTGAAGCTGCTTATGAAGAGGGCAAAAGCAAGCTCAGCAACGGAAAATCCGTCCCTTCTCTCAGTTCAATCAAGACACCACTTCGTGACGGAGATACCGACAGACCGGACGATGAAGCCTATGCAAACAGCTATTTCGTTAATGCAAACTCAATCACTGCTCCGGGTATTGTTGATGCAGACCGTCAGCAGATTCTGACACACAGCGAGATCTACAGCGGCATTTACGGCAGAGCCAGTATCACGTTCTACGCATTCAACACCAAGACTTCTCGTGGCATTGCCTGCGGATTACAGAATGTCCAGAAACTCCGTGACGGTGATCCCCTCGGCGGACACAGCAGTGCGGAAGAAGACTTCGCTGATGATGAGGATTTTCTTGACTAACAGGACTTTTGGACAAATTTGTCCAAAAGAAATCTTTTAAAAATATTGTAGTTTTGCTCATTTTTGAGCAGAACTACAGATAGATTCAGACGGGTGGGCGTTTGGCTGAAAAGCTGGGTGGGTAAATAAAAAATCCCGTCATTTCTGACGGGATAAGATCAAGCGTGTGAGAGGGTATCGTTTTTGGTCAGCAAATAAACGCAATATTGATTCATGCTGATGCCCTCTTCTTTTGCGTGTGTTGCCAAGGCGTGATGCAGAGATTTTGGAATGCGAAGTTTAAACTGCCCTGAATAATCGTCAAGACTGACAGGTTCGGGAATGTCGATTCCCTCTTCCATTGCAGCAGTGATCCATTCTCTTTTTGCATCTTCTCCGTTGATGACCGCCTGTTCCAAAGTGTCGGCACAAGTCAGGCAGCCTGGCAATTCAGGAAAAGATACAACGTATCCGCCTTCCTCTGTATCCGGTACAATTTCCATTTTATACGGCAATTTCATATATGCATCAAGTGTTTTCATAGTGATCACTCCTCTCCATTTTCAATCACTTCTTTGACCATCTGGACGTATACCTTTTTGATCGGTTCATGCTTGGGAATGGTGATTGGCATCTTGCCTGGTTTTCTGAATGTGTAATGGCTGCTGCCGCCTTTGGGCGAACACATAGTATAACCATAACTTTCAAGAACCTTTCGCAGTTCATCAAAACGCATATCCTTTGACAACGAAGTAATGCGTTCCAATAGCTTATCAAACTTAGACATAGGATTCCTCCTTACAAAGTATATTATACCACGACACCATATATGGTGTCAAGAGAAAAAGAAAGGAAATTATTTTGTATACAATCGATATAGAAACAAGATCCGATAAGGACATATCAAAATGCGGTGTCTACGCCTACACAGATACCCCATATTTTGATATTCTGCTGTTTGCCTATTCCATAGACGGACAGCCTGTTCAGGTAGTGGATACAGCAAACGGTGAAGAAATTCCCGAAAATGTTCTCGCTGCATTTGCCGATGAAACAATCATCAAGAGAGCATTTAACTGTAACTTTGAACGAGTATGTTTATCAAAATATCTGCGTGAGAACGATCCTCAATATTTCCAAAGTTACAGCATTTCCGAAGATACTGTTGGCGATTATCTCAGCCCTGAAAATTGGCACTGCTCTATGATTCATGCAAGAACACTTGGACTGCCGTCATCACTTGCAGAGGTGGGAAAAGTGCTTGGAATTGAACAGCAGAAAATGACAGAGGGCAAGGCTCTCATCAAATTCTTTTGTACTCCTTATGACACGATTGACGGTGTACCACAGTTTCATAATCCGAAAGATTATCCTGAGAAATGGGAGATTTTTAAAGCGTACAACAAACGTGATGTGGAAGCTGAACTGGAAATTGACAGAAAACTGTCACGCTTTCCTGTTCCCGATTTTATCTGGCAGGAATTCTATCTGGATCAGGAAATCAACGACCGTGGGATTCTGGTCGATATGCAGCTTGCAGATAAGGCGATTAACCTTGATGCAGAAGCAAAATCAAAACTAACTGCCAAAATGCAAAAGCTGACAGGCGTAGAAAATCCGAATTCTGTATATCAGTTGCTGGACTGGCTTGAAACGCAGGGGTATAAGTCGGATTCTCTCGGCAAAGCACAGGTGCAGGAACTCATCAAAACGGCAAAAGAGCCTGTGAAATCCGTGCTTGAAATGCGTTTACAGCTTTCCAAATCATCGGTGAAAAAGTATCAGGCAATGAAAATCGCAAAATGCGAAGATAAGAGGGTTCGTGGAATGTTTAGTTTTTATGGGGCATCACGCACAGGGCGGTTTTGTTCAAATATTATTCAAATTCAGAATCTTCCGCAGAATCACTTGCCTGATTTGACAGAAGCAAGAGAACTTGTAAAGTACGGTTCTTTTGAAGATATTCAGATGCTATATGATGATGTGCCTGATACGCTGTCACAGCTTATCCGCACCGCCTTTATTCCAAGACAGGGTATGAAATTTATCGTTGCAGACTTTTCTGCCATTGAGGCAAGAGTGATTGCATGGCTTGCAGATGAAGAATGGCGAATGAATGCTTTTGCAAATGGCGAGGACATTTACTGTGCTTCTGCTTCAAAAATGTTCGGTGTGCCTGTTGTCAAACACGGCGAAAACGGGCATTTAAGACAGAAAGGCAAGGTTGCGGAACTGGCGTGCATTGCAGAGGGACAGCTTGTTCTTACGAATCACGGACTTATTCCGATAGAAAAAATCTCTGTTTGGGATAAGGTTTGGGACGGTATTAAGTGGGTATCACACGAAGGTGTCATATGCAGAGGTGAACGCAGAGTTATCACCTATGATGGACTTACAGCAACACCCGACCATCTTGTTTGGATTGATGGAAGAATAACACCTGTTCCTTTTGGAATTGCTGCTGTAAGCGGTTCTCAGCTTGTAAAAACAGGAGACGGGGTCAAAACTCAGCCATATTCCTGGACAGATCACGTTTTTAAATGCGAAGAAATATCTGCTGATCCCATCATTGTGAAAGGTACTTCTCGTGTCTACGATCTGAAAAATGCCGGAAGACATCATCGTTTTACCGTATCAGGAAAACTCGTCCACAACTGTGGCTACGGCGGATCAATCGGTGCTATGAAGGCTATGGGAGCAGATTCTCTCGGCTTATCCGATGCGGAACTGAAACAAATTGTAACTGACTGGCGTGAGGCTTCACCGCATATCACAGAACTTTGGTGGGCGGTAGACAGAGCCGTCAAAAAGGCAATAAGGGAAAAAACAACTACAGAAACCCATGGACTGAAAATGTCCTATGAGGCAGGATTCTTGTTTATTAAACTTCCAAGCGGCAGACGCCTTGCCTATGCAAAGCCTCGCATCGGAGAAAACCAGTTCGGCGGTGAATCTGTTACATATATGGGCATTAACGCTCAGAAGAAATGGGACAGGCTTGAAACATTTGGCGGAAAGCTTACGGAAAACATCTGTCAGTCAATTGCAAGAGATCTGCTGATGTACTCTATGCAGACACTCTCCCAGTGTTTCATTGTTGCTCATGTACACGATGAAATGATTATTGAAGCGTCAAAGGATATGTCACTTGAAGAAGTTTGTCAGCAGATGGCAAGAACACCAAAATGGGCAGAAGGTTTGATTCTTCGTGCTGACGGATATGAATGCGAATTTTATAAAAAAGATTAGGAGAAAAATATGGCAAGCCGATATAACAGCGAAAGATACTACAGCCCTACAGAATATGAAGCATTCACCAGAATCGAGAGGGAAGAAAGAGACGCAGCGAGAGCTGCTGCCTTCCGACCAATCGTCTATATCTGCTCCCCATATTCTCACGGCTGTATCAACACCAATATTGAAAAAGCACGGAAATACAGCCGTTTTGCCGTGGACAAGCATTATCTTCCGATCACCCCTCACATCTATTTTACCCAGTTTATGGACGACACGATTTCTGAAGAACATGAAACAGCAGTGTTCATGAACTTTGTGCTGATGAGCAAGTGTGTGGAGTTGTGGGTGTTCGGAGATACGATTTCCGCAGGCATGAAAGCTGAAATTGAACGTGCGGAAAGGAAACATATGAAGATCCGATATTTTACCGAAGAACTGGAGGAAAAGAAATGAGAAACTTAAAGGTTGCCTATGGCAACAGCAGAAATGCGAAGAAATGGTCGAATAAAACCATTTGCTATGATGATTTGAAAAACCGTCTGCGTACACCAATTCGTACAACGGAAACGATGGAAGAGTATGCAAAAATGAATAAGGCACAGCGTGATGCTGCTAAAGACCATGGCGGTTTTGTGGGTGGAGCATTAAAAGGAGGTTTACGCCGCATTGATTGTGTGGACTGCCGTTCCCTGATTGCGTTGGACGGTGATAAGATCAGCACACAGTTCCTTGATTGCTTTGAGTCAATCACACCGTATACCGCTTGCCTTTATACCACACACAGCCATACTCCAGACAACCCGAGAGTCCGCATTGTTTTCCCTCTCACAAGAGATATTACCTCAGAGGAATATGTGGCAGTCGCAAGATATTTAGCACAGATTCTGGGTATCGACTATTTTGACGAATGTTCCTATCAGCCGAATCAGCTGATGTACTGGCCGTCCTGTCCGCAGAATGGTACATATATCTTCAAAGAAGCAGAGAAAGGCTGGCTTGATCCGGACGATATATTGTCAGTACATCCTGAATGGCAGGATCCTACCAGACTTCCGACATCTTCCCGTGAAAGCAAAGCAAATCAGATCACACAGCAGAAGGCACAAGATCCTCTGACAAAGGAAGGTGCAGTAGGACTATTCAATCGTGCATTCTACCCGATCTCGCTTGCACTGACAGAATTTCTATCTGATGTATATGAACCTACAAGCAACGATAACCGCTGGTATTTTATCGCTTCAAACAGTATGGCAGGGGTGGAGATCAAGGAGGATAAATTTGTATATTCCCACCATGCCAAAGATCCGGCATACCTGAAACTGTGTAATGCCTTTGATATCGTCCGTATCCACAAGTTTGGTACAATGGATGATAAAAGCTCTTTCAAGGCAATGTGCGATTTTGCAATGCAGATTCCATCTGTCAGAAAATTAGCAACAACAGAACGTCTGCAATCTGCTGAATCTGATTTTTCAGAGGATGACGATTGGATGGAAAATCTGCAAATGAATAAGTCTGGAGTACTTCTGAATAATCTGCACAATATCCGTCTGATCATGGAACATGATGCCTATATGAAGAATATTGTATTCAATCAGCTTGCAGACGGTCTTGAGATCCGTGGAGAAGTACCATGGAAACATCCCGCCAGATTCTGGCGAGATGCAGATGATGCACAGCTGATCTGCTATGTGGATGCAAACTATGGTACATTTTCAGCACGAAACTATGATATTGCAGTGGCTAAGGCGACAGATGACCGTTCCTATCACCCGATCAAGGAGTATTTTAACAGCCTGTCTGCCTGGGACGGTGTGGAACGTATTGACACAATGCTGATCGATTATTTTGGTGCTGAAGATAATGCTTATGTACGTGCGATCTCCCGAAAGATCCTGTGTGCAGCGATCAAGCGAGTTTATGTACCGGGCATTAAATTTGATAACATTCTGGTTCTGAATGGTCCGCAGGGTATCGGAAAATCCACCTTTATTTCCAGACTTGGCGGCGAATGGTATTCTGACAGTTTGAATCTCTCTGATATGAATGACAAGACCGCTGCTGAAAAGCTTCAGGGATATTGGATCATGGAAATCGGAGAACTTGCGGGAATGAAAAAGGCGGATATTGATAAAGTGAAAGCATTTATTTCCCGTCAGGATGATAAATATCGTGCTTCTTTTGGCAGACGTGTTACACCGCACCCAAGACAATGTGTGTTCTTTGGCACAACGAATTCAGAAACAGGATTTCTGCGTGATGTCACCGGAAACCGCCGTTTCTGGACAGTAAAGACACCCGGTACAGGCAGATGGAAACCTTGGGATCTGACACAGTATGATGTAGATATGATGTGGGCAGAAGCACTTGTGTATACCAAAGAAGGTGAATCTCTTTATCTTTCAAACAAGCTTGAAACTTATGCAAAGGAAGAACAGTCTGCCGCTATGGAACAAGATGACCGTGAGGGACTCGTCATGACTTATCTGGATACACTTCTTCCTGCCGATTGGGACAGCATGGATATTTATCAGAGAAAGAACTATATCAGTGATCCAAATGACGTGACACGTCCTGTGGGAATGGTGCAGAGAACAACAGTATCCAACATCGAGATCTGGTGTGAGTGCTTTGGAAAACCAAAAGAGGATTTCAAGCCTTCTGACAGTTATGCAATCAGTGCAATTATGGCACGCCTCACATCATGGGAGAAAACAGATATGCGAAAAAGACTCACCATTTACGGACAGCAGAGAGTATATATCAAAAAGTCGTGACAAGCATAGTGTGACAAGCCATTTAAGGTTGTCACACTTGAAGATGTCACACCAAATTATCTCGTATTCAAGAGAAAAATAAGACAGTCGGTGACAACTGGTACAACTTTTTCTATATAGTACAAATAATAATCTATTTTATAAAAGAAAGCCGTGTGTGCGTATGCGTATACGCGCGTATAGGGATTTTTTGTCAAGTTGTCACCTTAGGAGTTTGGTATGGAAGAAAAAAAGATAGAACAGAAATTGATTAAAGCAGTCAGGCAGAAAGGCGGAGTCTGCTGGAAATTTACGTCACCCGGAACGGCAGGAGTTCCCGATCGCATCGTATTGATGCCGAAAGGACACATTGCTTTTGTGGAGGTAAAAGCACCTGGAGAAAAGCCGAGAAAATTGCAGCTTTCAAGACATAAGCTTCTGAGGCGGTTAGGCTTTCAGGTTTACGTCCTGGATGCCTTAGAGGACATTGACAAAATTATAAAAGAGGTGATGAGCAATGAAGCTTCATGATTATCAGGAATATGCAGTTAAGTTCATAGAGGAACATAAGACAGCAGCACTTCTGCTTGATATGGGTCTTGGCAAGACGATAACAACTCTGACTGCCATTAACAATCTGATCTATGATTTGTTTGAAGTCAGAAAAGTTCTGATTATCGCACCGCTGAGAGTGGCAAGAGATACATGGTCGGCAGAAGTGCAAAAATGGGATCATCTGAAGCACCTGAGATACAGTGTGGCGGTTGGAACAGCAGAAGAACGAATGTCAGCACTGAATACTGATGCCGACATTTACATCATCAATCGTGAAAATGTGGACTGGCTTGTCAGCAATACAAAGTTTGATTACGATATGCTTGTCATTGATGAGTTGAGTTCGTTCAAGAATCACCAAAGCAAACGATTCAAGGCATTGATGAAAGTCAGACCAAAAGTGAAAAGAATCGTCGGATTGACAGGAACTCCTGCAAGCAACGGACTCATGGATTTATTCGCTGAGTTCAAATTGCTGGATATGGGCGAAAGATTGGGAAGATTTATCGGGCAGTACCGAAACGAATACTTCAAACCGGACAAGCAGAACGGCTATGTTGTGTATTCCTACAAGCCTCTTCCAGATGCGGAAGAAAGAATATACGATAAGATTTCTGACATTACCGTTTCCATGAAGGCGGTTGATCACCTCAAAATGCCGAAATTGGTTTCTACGGAATATGCGGTGAAGATGTCGGATACCGAAAAAGAAAAGTATAAAGAACTGAAAGATGAATTGATTCTTGAGGTTCAGGATACTGAGATCACAGCAGCAAATGCGGCGGCTTTAAGCAATAAGCTGTGTCAGATGTCAAACGGTGCAATTTACGATGATGAGAACAATATCATTCCGATACACAGACGAAAGCTTGATGCACTGGAGGATATCATCGAATCTGCGAACGGAAAACCTGTTCTGGTGGCTTACTGGTTCAAGCATGACAGAACAAGAATTACAGAAAGGCTTGGGAAACTTGGAATCTTCTATCAGGAAATCAAGTCGGCACAAAGCATTAAAAACTGGAACAGCGGAAAATTGCAGGTTGCATTGATTCACCCTGCATCTGCCGGACACGGTTTGAACTTACAGGCAGGAGGAAACTTCTTAGTGTGGTTTGGACTGACCTGGAGTTTGGAACTTTATCAACAGACCAATGCAAGACTATGGCGGCAGGGACAACAATCTGAAACTGTGGTGATGCAGCATATCGTCACCAAAGGCACAGTAGATGAGAAAATTCTGAAAGCACTTACGGAAAAAGATAAAGCACAGACAGCCTTGATGTCAGCGGTCAGGGCGGAATTGGAGGAGCGATGAATGATGGCTACAAAGAATTAGCGGCGGCGATCGTAGAACGTGCGGTTCTGGATTATCAAGCCGCATTGACGAATCAGGACAAATACGGAAGGGTCAGTCTGGAAAAGTTCTTCTGTTCCGGCTGGTTTGATGTCCTTTCGGATTGTGATGGAAAAATACTTATGCAGATGATAAGGAGGAGTGCAGGGTGACAGCAAAAGAATACATGAAAGAAGCAAAAATATTACTCAGGCGAATTGAAAGAAAAAGACGTGAGGCAGAGAGTATCCGCATTTGTGAGAGTTCTCCTTCCTCACCTGCATTCAGCGATATGCCGAAAACAGCAACGCATAATCCGCATAGAATGTCTGAGAGTATCAACCGTGCTATTGATCTTGACAGAGAAGCAGATGCTGCTTTTGATGAACTGTCTGCACTGAAATCAGCGTTTCTTGAAGCACTGCAAAAACTGAATAACCCAGATGAACGTGATCTGATGTATAAACGTTATATTGAGTTTAAGAGTTGGAATGAAGTATTTCATGAAATGGGCTATAGTAAATCGGCTGGATACAGGGTTCACAGCAGTGCATTATCCAAACTTTAAAATTTGGGAGTTCGTGGGAGTTTACGGGACTTGAAGATACTTTCAATATGTGCTATAATATAAACTGGAAAATAAGATAACGAAAAAGCCATGGCAGAGAAATCTGCTGTGGCTATTTTTATGTCCTGATGGAGGTACAGTATGAAAGCAAAAGAATATTTAAGAACGATTCAGAAGCTTGAAAGCGAAACCAAGGAATGTTATGGACAGGCGGAATACCTGAAGAACGCCATTAACAACCTCTCAAATCAGAATGCCATTGAAACCGTTGAGGAACTTATCGTTGACCTTATGGACGAGGCGTCTGATTACGCAATTCATCGTGTTCATCTGATAAATGAACTCTTAAACGTTGATGATCCAATGCAGCATACGCTTCTCCATTACCGCTACTGCCTCGATTACAGCTGGCATAAGATTGCTTACAAGCTGAAAGCAAGCGTAGGATTTGTGAAGAATCTTCACGGCGAAGCATTGAAGTCACTTGACAAATATCTTGAGGAATGTTGCAATGCCGAAGAAGAGTAAACACCCTTGTGGTTACCCTGGCTGTCCACAGCTTATTGATGCAGGACAAAGATACTGCGAGAAACACAAACAGCCTGACAGACCGTCAGCTGCAAAGCGTGGTTACAACAGCAAGTGGCAGAGGCTTAGCAAAGCGTATCTCCGCAAGCATCCAATGTGTGTACGTTGCTTGCAGCAAGGACGATATGTTCCTGCAACAGTGGTCGACCATATCATTCCGCACCGTGGCAACCCGGTTTTGATGTGGGACGAATCCAACTGGCAAGCCTTATGTAAGCCGTGCCATGATAAAAAGACCGGCAATGAGGACAGCAGACCTGTTTACTCCTATTAATTTCGATTTTCTCCTAAAAACACTATACTTTTAGGAGAAAAATAGCCACGGGGGTATAAAAACCTCTAAAAATGGACAAAACATTGACCGGTGGCCCCTCTCACGCACAAAATTCAATATTCAAACACCCGATTGACCCCCTGAATATTAAAACATTAGAAAATACCGATAAACCTGCTTTTGCTGACTTTTAAGTCAGCATTTTTTATGCCCGATTTTACAATTTTTGTTTGAATTTCTTTGATTTTTCGGAGGTGATGACATCATGGCGAAAGACGGTACAAACCGAGGCGGTGCAAGACCTGGGGCGGGCAGACCGAGAAAGGCTCTGACTGAGAAAATTGCTGAGGGAAAAACTGCGGAAGTTATGATGCAGCCGACGGATATGGAATCCACTGAAACACCGCCTGTTCGTGAATTTATGCAGGAACTACAGCGTGACGGTACAAAACTTCTCGCAGATGATGTGTACACCGAAACTTACCAATGGCTGAAAGAACGCTCCTGTGAAAAAATCGTCAGCCGCCAGCTGGTAGAACAATATGCCATGAGCATTTCCCGTTGGATTCACTGCGAGCAGATCGTCACAAAATATGGATACATTTCAAAGCATCCCACAACGGGTGCGGCGATCGCCTCTCCCTATGTAGCGATGTCACAGAACTACATGAAACAGGCAAATCAGATCTGGAATCAGATTTTTCAGATCGTGAGGGAAAATTGTTCTGTGGAATTTCAGGGCAATCCGCAGGAAGATATGATGGAAAAATTGCTGAGAAGCAGAAAGTGAGAAATACATGAAAGCAGATGTTCAATTCTGGAGAGAACTGAAACAGCAGAGAAATAACATGACCAAACAGCAATACCGCACGATAAAAGGACAAGCTATCAAAGGCAATATGGATGCTGCCCGAAAAGGTATGCTCAGAATCCAGCAGAGGAGGAATTACAGATGACCACAACTACAGAATTTCAGCTTGTTGACATCAACAAGTTAGTGCCTTATGCCAACAATGCCAGAACCCACAACAAGGAACAGCTCCTGAAACTTCGCTCCTCTCTGAGAGAGTTTGGTTTTGTGAATCCTGTCATTATTGACCGGGAATACAATGTGCTGGCTGGACATGGACGCATTATGGCGGCAAAGGCAGAAAATATTTCAGAAGTGCCTTGTGTATTTGCCGATCACCTGACAGAAGCACAGAAGAAGGCATATATTCTTGCTGATAACAGAATGGCATTAGATGCCGGCTGGGATGAAGAATTGCTTGCTGTAGAAATGGAAGAATTGCAGAATCTCGGTTTTGACCTTGGTCTGACCGGATTCGATGAAAAAGAAATCGCAGATCTCTTTGCAATTGACAGCGATGAGGCAAAAGAAGATAATTTCGATGTAGACGCAGAACTGGAAAAGCCATGCAAATCCAAAACCGGCGACATCTGGCATCTTGGAAAACATACTGTCGTCTGCGGAGATTCCACTTTGCCTGAAACCTATACAGCACTTTTTGGAGATACAAAAGTCAATCTGGTTTGTACCGATCCGCCGTATCTTGTCAACCTGGAAAGTACATCCGGCAAGATCAAAAACGATGACCTTGACGATGAAAAGGGCTATGAATTTCTGAAATCCGCATTTGAGAGATTCAAAGACGCCATGGCGAAGGATGCAAGCATTTATGTGTTTTATGCCACCTCCAAGGCACGTGTATTTCATGATGCATATGAAGATGCAGGCTTCAAGGTCGGTGCAGGACTTGTCTGGAAGAAAGACCGTCTTGTTCTCACCCGAACTGACTGGAAGTATATCCATGAACCGATTATCTGGGGCTGGAGAAAAGACGGAAAGCATATCTGGTATGGTGATCAGAAACAGAAAACGGTATTTGAATTTGACCGTATCAAAAACAGCAAGGAAGACGGCTGCGGACACCCATCCAGTAAACCTGTCCCATTGATCGCCTACCTGATTTCTCAGTGTACGCAGACAAACGGCATGGTGCTTGACGGATTTTTGGGCAGTGCATCTACCCTGATTGCCTGTGAGCAGTTAAACCGTGTATGCTTTGGCGTTGAACTGGAACCAAAGTTCGTTGATGTTGCAGTGGAAAGATACATTAAACTCCATGAAGGCAGGTCTGATGATGTGTATCTGATGCGTAACGGCGAAAGAATCGAATACAAGGATGTGGAGGTGTCAGATGAATAAACCTCTCACCCTTGGCAGCCTGTTTTCCGGTTCCGGAACTTTTGAAATGGCAGGAATGCTCTCCGGTATTGTACCTGTCTGGAAATCAGAAATAGAGCCGTTTCTGATAGCTGTCACAGAAAAGCGGCTGCCGTTTATAAAGCATCTCGGAGATATAAATAAAATCAACGGTGCGGAAATAGAGCCTGTGGATATTATCACCTTTGGCTCGCCCTGCACCGATCTTAGTGTCGCAGGCAAACGTCAGGGCTTGAATGCCGCACGTTCCGGACTATTCTTTCAGGCAGTCAGAATTATCAAGGAAATGAGGTGTGCAACCAATGGTAAATATCCAGGATTTGCAGTGTGGGAAAACGTCACCGGAGCCCTATCCTCCAACAAAGGAGAGGACTTCCGATGCGTTCTCGAAGAACTCTGCAAAATTAAAACCACAGATATATCTGTTCCTAAACCTGAAAAGTGGACAAAGGCAGGAGAAATCCTGGCAGAAAATTTCTCTCTCGCATACAGGACAGTTGATGCTCAATACTGGGGTACGCCCCAACGCAGAGCAAGAATCTACCTTGTCGCAGATTTTGATGGTGAACGTGCCTCAAAAATACTATTTGAGTCCGAAAGTCTGTCTGGGTATTCTCCGCAGGGCTTCCGTTCGTGGAAAGAAACTGCCGGAAGTTTTGGAACTTGCTCTGAAGAAACAAGCACAGGGTTAGTTTTTTCAAATCACGGGCAAGATACACGATTTAAGGGTCCTGTTGAAGTAGCGGAAACAGTTTCAGCTACATATGGAATGGGCGGAAATAATCAGCCGTTTGTGGTGGAACATTTTCATAAAGCATACGGCATATGCGGAAAATACAGCAATTCCATGCTTTCCGACAATCCCAACAGCGGATTTTACGAAGCAGATACTGCAAGAACGATTGATACAAGCAATCAGTCTCCATGCAAAAATCAAGGCGGAATTGTTGTCGTTGAGGGAAATGGTTCACGTCCATCACATCACGGCAATGGGTATAAAGAATCGGAAACAATGTACACACTCAATTGTACTGAAAATCATGCTGTTGCCTATGGAATCGGCAGACCTGCCATGAATCAGGGATACAATGCAAAATTCAGTTTTCAGATCGAAGAAGAAAAATCTCCGACAATTGTTGCATCGGGTGCAGGCGGAATTGCTCACCCGGTCTATTCCACAAGCAAAAATTCACATCATACTGTTGCTGAAAAAGAAAAAGCAAATACACTTGTGGCATCAGATTACAAAGATCCGCCGCTGGTCAACGCTCCGGAATATATCGTGCGAAGATTGACACCGCAGGAATGTGCGTTGCTGCAGGGTATGCCGACTTGGTGGTGCGATGATATCGGCATTGAAAATCCAACGGAAGAACAAATTTGTTGGTGGCAGAATGTCTTTGAAACTTACAACAAAGCTGTCGGGAAAACCTGTAAACCCAAAAGCCGAAAGCAACTTGAAAAATGGCTGGAAGATCCGTATTCCGATAGTGCCGCCTACAAGATGTGGGGCAACGGCATATTTTTAGGAAATGCGTGGTTTGTGCTTTCCGGAATCGCATATTATACGACACATAAAAAATAAGCCGACTAAAAAGCCGGCTTATCACAATGCAATTATTTTACGAATTTTGTCAGTGCTTCTTCTACGGTAGAATTCAGTGTCATGTGATGGGAAGCAGCATAAACAGCAAGAGAACGATGTAGTTCAGGAGAAATTCTGACATTAAAAGTTCCTTTGTAGGTTTTCTGCGGTTCAATTCCTTTTTCTTCGCACATTTCAAGATAATCATCGACAGCAGCTTCAAAATCTTCTTTCAGACTGCTGACACTCTCGCCTTCATAAGAGATCAGTCCGTCAATACCGATCACTTTTCCAAAAAGAATATTATCTTCTGCCGAAAACTCCACTGTTCCTGTATATCCTTTGTGTTCCAGTACATTATCTTTTTTCATATGAGTTCCTCCTTTTCCAAAATATCAAGAACCTGTTTCACCTGATATTCCAATAATTCTTTTCTCGGATGCGGTTTGTGCAGAATGATCGGAATATCGCCTTTTATAAATTTCACACGAGAACCGCTGGTTTTTCCTTTGTTGGACATTTCAAATCCAAGGTACAATAAGAGTGACTGCATTTCTTCAAATGTAAAATCCTTTGGAACGCTTTTTAATTTTGCAATAAGCTTTTCTTTTTTTACCCACGGTGGAATCCCCCTTTCTTACTATTATAGCACAATCTAATCAAAAATGCAACTGCTTTTTAGTTGCAAAATAATTTTTTTTGAGATGCAGCGTTGTACTAATATCACAGAATACAGCCTGAAAGTTTGTCATATGTCACACTTGATATCTGTGCCATTCAGAGTTATCATGTGTACTACCAAAAAGGAGGTCAAACATATGACGATTGCATTTCATCTCACAGGAGAAAAACGAAAATCACTGGTAAAAGCTGTTTCTGAAATACTTGAAATTCCTGCCGAATATCAGTATATGCCGACTTGTGCTTACAAGATCGGGGAATGTTATACTGTCACCAAAGAGGGCAACCTTGAAATCAGCAATTCTGCCGACAAAAAGGAAACAGAACATCTCATGGAAGAACTGAAAAAACGTGGATATGATGTTCCGGACACAGCAGAACCGGAATCCACAAAATTGACAGTTCAGATGCCAGCTGATTTCTTCACGCAGCATACACTGAGCAATCTCCGACAAATCTGCGAAAACAAGGCTGCCCTTTTTCAGGCTGCTTTTCAGACGGATTCATTGGACATCATTTCATCTGATGAAAAGGTGGAATTTCCATGGTTCAAAGTAGAGCAAGACGGTGATGCAGATGCCTACTGTACGTTCATCTCCATGCTCTGCGAATTTGCCAAGAACCAGAGCCGCATCAACCGCAAGCCGGACACCTCCGACAATCCCAAGTACACCATGCGGTGTTTCCTGATTCGTCTGGGAATGGTGGGTGCAGAATTCAAGGCGGCAAGAAAAGTAATCCTCCGCAATCTCACAGGCAATTCCGCATTCAGAAAGGTGGCAAATGATGAAATTTCCGAATAAAGCGTATCTGGAACAGCTCCGAAAACAGTATCCGATTGGAACGAAGATACAACTGATTTCTATGCGTGATGAAAAATATCCCATTCTTCCCGGAACGATCGGTGTGGTTACTCACATTGATGATATGGGTTCCGTTCACTTGAAATGGCAGAACGGCTCTTCCCTTGCTCTAATTCCCGAGGTAGATTCTTTCAAGGTTTTGGGGGCTGAAAATTAAGACAGAACCTATTCCATCGTACTGTATTTTACCATAGAAATTCAAGTTAATCAAGACTGTATATTACACAATCTTTCGGCGGATATACAGTCTGTTTTTCTGTTGATTTAGCGGGTTGCTATATACTCCGTAATGCGGTAATATGTGATACAACAAAAGGAAAACCCCTTAAAAAACACTGAAATTACGGAGGAAAATACCATGAACGCAAAAACAGAAAAGCAGATCGAAAACCTGAAAAATCAGACCATCGGCGTGGAAATTGAAATGAACCACATCATCAGAGAACGAGCTGCAAAACTTGCCGCAGACTTTTTCGGAACAGGCAGATATGAAAACACAGCAAGAAGAAACGGCTACTGCACCTGGTCAGCATGGGATGCACAGGGCAGAGAATGGAAATTTCAGAGAGACGTTTCCATTGCCGGAGCAGACAGCGAAAAATGCGAACTGGTAACCCCAATCCTGAAATACGAGGACATCGAAACCTTGCAGGAACTGGTACGAATCCTCAGAAAGGCAGGAGCAGTCAGCCACGCAGGTGTTGGGGCAGGGGTTCACATCCACATTGGAGCAAACGGACATACCCCACAGACCCTCAGAAATCTTGCAAACCTGATGGCAAGCCACGAACAGCTGATCGCAGATGCCCTGAAAATCGACAGCGGCAGAATGAACCGATACTGCAGAACGGTAGACCCAAAGTTCATTGAACAGCTGAATCAGAAAAAACCGAGAACCATGGCTCAGCTTGCCGACATCTGGTACAGGGCAAACGGTGCGGATTACGGAAGAAATCAACACTACAATGACAGCCGATATCATATGCTGAACCTTCACGCAACCTTTACCAAAGGCACAGTTGAATTCAGACTTTTCCAGTTCGACAAACCGGAGGGTGGCAGGAGAAACGGACTTCACGCAGGGCAGTTGAAAAGTTACATTCAGCTTTGCCTTGCACTTTCCGAAATGGCAAAGGAGCTGAAAACAGCAAGTCCGAAACCACAGCAAACGGAAAATCCGAAATTCGCCATGCGAACATGGCTGATTCGATTGGGAATGGTCGGCGAGGAGTTTTCCACAGCGAGAAGTTTTCTGACCAAGAACCTTTCAGGAGATGCTGCTTTTCGATTCGGCAGAGCCTGAAAAGGCTCTCCACAGGCAACGGACGGCAACACAGCCGCCCACGTTGCTTTTGTGGGATCGTTTCCCCACCATACAAACCCGGCCACACAAGCCCACACAGCCCCTGATTTTGCAAAGTGTAATCTGAACAAATTTCACACCGTATATTTTGTAGTTTTAGCGGGTTGCATTTTTTCTCCGAAAGAGTTAATATGTGACTACCGCAAAGCGGAATTTACAAAAAGGAGATTTGAGATGAAAAAATATTACCTTGCCTACGGTTCAAACCTCAATGTTCACCAGATGAAGTACCGTTGCCCCACAGCGAGAATTGTGGGAACAGCTGTCATCAGGGATTACGAACTTCTCTACAAGGGCAGCAAAACAGGCTCTTACCTCACCATTGAAAAGAAGAAAGGCGGTGTTGTTCCGGTTGCTGTCTGGGAAGTGACTGCCGCCGATGAACACAGCCTTGATGCATATGAGGGCTGCCCGAACTTCTACTACAAGAAGAACGTGGCTGTTATCCTTGATGAAACCGGTATCAAAATCGATGCCTTTGTGTATATCATGCACGAGGAACGTAAACTGGGAATTCCTACTTTTTCCTATGTACGTACCTGTGTAGACGGATACCGCCAATTCGGTTTTGACCTGAAACATCTACGGAAAGCCATGGACATCAGTGAACGAGAGGTGTACCGCCATGAAAACTGAAATGGAAAAAAGAAGCTGTCCGAAATGCGGACGCACCTATACAGAATATCCTGCACTTTCCAGAACCGACAACAAAACACTGATCTGCCCTGACTGCGGAATCAGAGAGGCGTTGGAAAGCATGGAAGTTTCCAAGGAAGAACAGGAAAAAATCATCAGTATCATTCATCACAGCCGCCTGAACTAAAACAACAGAGCCAAGGGGCAGAACCAACTGCCCCGCCGATGGCTCAGAAAGGAATCCCATGAAAATATTGATCATTGAACCCGGAAAACACCCAAGAGAAGCCGAAATTGACGGAAGTCTGGAATCCATGCAGAAAACAGTCGGCGGATATTTGCAGGCGATATACCCTTTTGAAGATGAGGTCGCACTTGTCTGCGATGATGAATCAAAGCTGAAATCTGATACCCAATGGAACAGAATGCTCCCTGAAACAGGTGACATCATCAAAGGCACATTTTTCATCGCCGAACTTGGTGCAGAAGATTTCACCGATCTTTCTGCTGAACTTATGGAAAAGTACAGACAGCGTTTCCGGAATGTTGAACTTTTCATTCCCACACCAAACGGTCTGATGCCGATCGTCATGAAAGGCTGACAGCCCACACGTTCGCCTGTAACGGCAGGAAAAAACAATTCCGAATACCATTCCAATTTGAAAAGCAACGCCACAAACCGCAACGTGGTGGCTGCTTTTTTGCTGTCATAATCTACACAATACAGGGGCGGTTTTCAGGCTGTATATTCTGGCAGTTTAGCGGGTTGCTATCCTTCCAAGAGTATGGTAATATACAGTTGCCGCAAAGGAAAACAACCACGAAAAACGGAGGAAAACACAATGGTATCATACGGAATGGCAAAGGCAAGAGCAATGGCAAACAGAGCAGACTGGAACGAAAGAACGGAAATCACAAAGGCGGTCATCACCTGGGTGGACGATGAATACGAATACGACTTTGAAATTGAAAATGAGGACAGAATGGACGATGCGGAATTCACCGACTGGGTTGAGGAAAATGCAGAAAGCCTTGCAAAGGCAGATGCAGAGGAAAACGGAACAACCTTTGAGGGAATCGACCGGATCGACTTCAAAGAAGACTACATTGATGACGATGCTCTTTTCGATGAGGCATACGAGGCGGCTTGCGAATTTGAATGGGAAAGTATGACGGGAAGATAAACCTTCCTCACTCTTTCCAAACAGCCCCTGATTCAAGGGGGCTGTGGCTCGTACCGAAGAAATATAGTACACAAAATACAGCTGTTATGTTTGTGCAGTATATTTCTCCGATATGACTTGCTATACTTGAAATTGTATGGTAATATACATCATGCCAAGAGGCAAAAATAACGAAAACAGGAGGAAAAAACAATGTGGACAGAAGGAACGATTCGGGTTGGAGCAAGCGTATTTCACTACTGGGTGAAACACTATGAGGAGCCTTCCATTTACGGCTACGAGGAAGGCAGAGCCTCCAAGATCACACTGCGGCGAAATTCTGAAACGGTTTTCAACTTCGACCGTGGCTTGGATGTACTGCCAACGGATGCGGAAACTGAAACCGCCCTTGCAATTCTGCTGAAGCAGTACAACTAAACCAAACAAAATTCCACACAAAAAAGCCGGAGCCGAAAGGCTCTGGCGGTCGTACCGGAAAAATTTCTATTGGTGTATCTTACACAAGAAAACGGCGAAATTTCTACGTTTTTTCTGTCTGTTTCGCCGCTTGCTATCCTTGCTTTTGTATGGTAATATGGTTACAATGGGAATAGAATCTCGATTACAAAACTGCCCCTTGAGGGCGTTAAAATAAATGATGCAGACTTGCTTTTTGGCAGGTCTTTTTTGTTGAGGGAGGTGATGCAATGGCAAGATTTAAACCGACACGATTTATGGCGGAAAACTCCAAATACAATAAAAAAGCGGCAGATTATGCCGTTTCCTTTATCGAATGCCTTAGTCATACCAAAGGCACGTGGGCAGGGAAGAAATTTGAACTGCTGGACTGGCAGGAACAGATAATCCGTGACCTGTTTGGGGTTCTGAAACCGAACGGCTATCGGCAATTCAACACTGCCTACATTGAAATTCCGAAGAAGAATGGCAAACAGCTGGCATTGAATACACCAATTCCGACTCCAAGTGGATTTACCACAATGGGAGATATTCAAGTTGGGGATGAACTGTTTGACGAGAATGGAAATATCTGTCATGTTGTTGCAAAAAGTCCTGTCGATTATGAGGAACAAGGATATATCATACAATTTAAGGACGGAGAAAAAATAATTGCAGGAGCAAGGCACTTATGGACAGGCGAGCTTACAAATGGAAAAGTCAGAAAAACTACTATTTCAACTGAGGATCTGTATCATCGTTCCTGTGATTCAAATGGCTGTTATCGTTTCCGCATTCCAATAGCAAACGCTGTAAGCACAGCTGAGAAGGAACTGCCTGTTGATCCCTATTTGATGGGCTATTGGCTGGGCAACGGAAATGCGGTAAAGCCGGAACTTACGATTCAAACCTGTGATATACCGGAAGTATTAGATCGAATATGGCCATGGCATAAGTTGAAAAGAAGATGGAAAAATACGGGTGACTCTGAAATTTGTCCTGTTCCGGATCTGAAAAAAATCCTTTTGAAAAGTTTTCACGATAAAAAAGTTCCAACAGAGTATCTCAGAGCTTCTATTCCTCAAAGGTTCTCATTATTACAGGGGCTGATGGATTCTGATGGAGCAATCAGCAATGTGAAGGGACAGGGAATCTATACTTCTACTGAAGAGGCACTTGCAAAAAGTGTGAGTGAACTGCTATGGAGTCTAGGTATTAAGAATGCAATTACAACAGCAGTATCAACGCAAAGGACGGATTGGAGTAAACCAAGCTGTAAATGTGGAAGAGTTGAAACAGGTGAAACTTTATATTATGTGAAATTCACAGTTTTCAACGATATGCCAATTGCAGGGTTGAAAAGAAAAATGAAAAATGCTGTTAAAAGAAACCCCGGATCACGCAGCCATTTTCGATACATTGATTCTATCGAAAAAGCTGAGAATCCGGGAATGCAATGTATACAGGTTGACAGTCCTTCACATCTTTATTGTGTTGGACATTCTTTTTTACCGACACACAACAGTGAACTCGCAGCCGCTGTTGCACTTTTGCTTACCTGCGGTGACGGTGAGGAAAGAGCTGAAGTTTACGGCTGTGCTGCCGACCGTCAACAGGCAGCCATTGTATTTGATGTGGCGGCGGATATGGTTCGTATGTGTCCGGCACTCTCCAAGCGAGTGAAAATTTTGGCATCACAAAAACGCATCGTATACCTTCCTACAAACAGCTTTTATCAGGTACTTTCCGCTGAAGCTTATTCCAAACATGGCTTCAACATCCATGGGGTCGTGTTCGATGAACTTCACACGCAACCCAATCGGAAATTGTTCGATGTTATGACCAAAGGTTCCGGCGATGCAAGAATGCAGCCTTTGTATTTCCTGATTACCACTGCCGGAACTGACACCAACAGCATCTGCTATGAGGTGCATCAAAAGGCAAAGGACATTTTAGAAGGCAGAAAGTACGATCCGACTTTCTATCCGGTTATCTATGGTGCAGATGAATCGGAAGACTGGACAGACCCGAAGGTCTGGAAAAAAGCAAACCCAAGCCTTGATAAAACTATCGGTATGGATAAGGTGGTGGCTGCGTGTAATTCAGCAAAGGAAACTCCGGGAGAAGAAAACGCTTTCCGACAGTTACGTTTGAATCAGTGGGTAAAACAAGCTGTCCGCTGGATGCCGATGGAGAAATGGGATAAATGCAAGATTGCTTTTGACGAAGATGAACTTGCAGGTCGTATTTGTTATGGTGGACTTGACCTTTCCTCTACTACAGATATAACGGCATTTGTGCTTGTCTTTCCGCCAACGGAAGAAGATGAACATTATTACATTTTGCCTTACTTCTGGCTGCCGGAAGAAACACTGCCCCTCAGAGTAAGGCGTGACCACGTTCCATATGATGTATGGGAACGGCAAGGATACCTGAAAACTACGGAGGGCAATGTTGTCCATTATGGTTTTATCGAGAACTTCATCGATGAGCTGGGACAGAAGTTTCACATCAAAGAAATTGCATTTGACCGTTGGGGTGCAGTGCAGATGTCGCAGAATCTGGAGGGGCTTGGATTCACGATGGTACAATTCGGGCAAGGCTACAAAGATATGTCACCGCCGACCAAGGAATTGATGAAACTGACCTTGGACCAGACGCTTGCTCATAACGGACACCCTGTTTTAAGGTGGATGATGGATAACATTTTCATTCGCCGTGACCCTACCGGAAACATCAAGCCGGACAAAGAAAAATCCACAGAGAAAATTGACGGTGCAGTTGCCATGATTATGGCTCTTGACCGTGCAATCCGCTGTGGATGTGTTTCTGATGAGTCGGTTTATGATTTGAGGGAGATGCTGATTTTGTAGTTGTGATTACCCCTACAAATGGGGAGTTAGCGATTTCTTTTTCCGGTATTCTCTGTCCCACGGATTTCCTCATGATAGAAATAATCTACGATCACCGGATGTCCCTGCGGGACTCTGCCATAAGGCATTTCATTATCCACAAAGGCACAATCATACTTCTTAGCCATTCTCTCAGCTTTTACTTCAAGTGCTTCAAAATAGCTGCGGTTATGCTTGTTATAGATCTCATCGTAAAGCGGTACAAGATCAGGATGTTTTCCGGCGATATAATCCATAATCGTCTTCTTGAAACCGCCCCGAAGATTGAGATTTTCGAGCCAGAACAGATCGCACTGATCCTTTACCCGCTCAA
>ERZ773185.297-NODE-297-length-46893-cov-9.676929_pt1 | contig 46893 bp, 20 predicted proteins | sample MGYA00580531_ERZ773185 | MGnify/ENA primary metagenome ERZ773185 (study PRJEB29015, sample SAMEA2737799) | human gut metagenome | biome: human gut; feature: human-associated habitat; material: faeces | place: China | collected 2012 ...
TCGGATCCTGCACGGCCGCCACCGCGGCATCGAAATCGACCATCATGATCTCCTTGTCTCGTGGTCTGTAACCATCTTATTGAATGACTCGTAACGTTTGCAACGTACCGTCCAGCACATCGTCGATATCCTCGTCATCGCCGATCTTGCTGACGTTCCAATCCTCGTCGCACGGCATATCGGAACGCATATCCACCACGATGACGGTGATGTTGTCGCGGCCGCCGGCGTTCAGCGCGGCGCGTACCAGCATGTCCGCGGCCATCTGCGGGTCGGCGTGCGTCGCCGCGATCTCGGCAAGCTGCTCACGGCCGATCTGCGCATGCAGCCCATCGGAACAGATGATGAACCGTCCGTCCGCACGCGCGGCGTACCAGTCAGGCTGGATGCCGGCAGGCGCGCCGACACATTGCGTGATGATGTTGCGCGGAATGCAACGGCTCGCCTCATCGGGCAGCATCTGCCCCGAATCGATGGCGTTCTGCCGTTCCGAATGGTCGCGGGTGATGCACGTCAGCGAATCCGCCAGCCACGCGCCATTGCCGTCGGCGCGCATATGGTACGTGCGGGAATCGCCCACATTGACGATGTAACACCGTTCGTCGGAACATATCGCGTCATCGCCGACACGCGTCGGCAGCAGCACGCCGCTGATGGTAGTGCCCGCAACGCCGCCGAGCTGCTCACCCAGACGGAGCACCTCCTGCTGGGCAAGGATCAGCGTTTCGTCAATCGCGTCAAGATCGCGCGTCGGCAGTTCGGCCAAACGCGCGAACCGTTCCGCAACATCGGAACTGGCCTGCTTGCCGCCCTTGCCGCCACCCATGCCGTCGCACACCACATACACGCCGTTGCCTGCGCAGGCGCTGTCCTGGTTGTCTTTCCTACGCAAGCCGATATTGCTGTTCAGACCGAACTCAATATGTTTGACGTTCATGAGTCCCGCCCTTTCACACCGATTTTCCGCAAACGGATTTTCCGGAAGTGGAACACGTCCGCAAGCGATAGTTTCGCCCGCCACCTGCGGAACGTCGGCAGCGAGCAGAGCATGAACTTTCGTTCTTCGGCGATGTCATGCCAGTAGCGTTCCGCATGCTCCTGCGTGACATCGCCTCCGGAGAAGGCCGCGTAATCAGCCTCCCTGCCCAGCTCGAGCAGTGTATTGGCATCGAAGCCCATCTGTTCGGCGATGGCCTGCGCCTGCTCGTTTCTGGTGCCTTGGACGTCAAGGCCGCTTTGCCGGGCAAGCGCCGCGACCGCCTGCCATCCGGCAGCGACGCGTTGCGATGCGCTGCCATGCCTGCGCGCCCGAGCCAGGGCGATCGCCTTGATGGCGAGCAGCAGGCCGCAGACGATGAGCACCGTCCACAGAGGGCTGCCGTAGATGGCGACTTTTCTGACGATTCTGCCGAAACGCTGCCAGAACAGGCTCGTCGGCGTCTCGTCGGCCATGCTGCCGCCAAGTGACGTTTTGCCCTTGGCTTGGTTGTCGTCACGCAGCGGATCGGTAAGCGGCACCGGAGGCTGACGCACCAAGGTCTGCGGATTGGGCGGAGTGAGATTCTGGTTCTCGTCGGGAACCTTCGTTTCCTTCGGTGTCGGGTAGAACGCCACCCATCCGTAACCGTCCAGCTTGATCTCCACCCAAGCGGTCACATCGTTGCCGGTGAATTTCGTGGTGGTGGTTTTGCCATGCTTCTCGGTGCGGCTGTCACTGATCTCGCCCTCGTCGTTCTTCGGCAGGAAGCCCAGCACCACGCGGCTCGGCAGGCCGAGACTGCGGGCCATAAGCGCCATCGCGGAAGCGTATTGCTCGCTGTCTCCGACCATCGCACTGCCGGCGAGCAGCTGGTCGATGCGATAGTTGCCGTGACCGGCCCTGGACGGGTAATCGCCATTCAAACCATGGGAGAACCAGCCGGATTCCCTGAGCTTGTCGGCAAGAGCCTGCGCGGCCTCGCCGCCCTTGGACTGGCCGCCCGCAATCGCGGTGGCCAGCTTATCCACGCAATCGGGCACATCCTCCGCCTTGGGCTGGCTGATGGAGGAAGCATTCGCCTTGGCGATCTCCTTATCCGTCGGCGTCCGCGGAATGACGCCGGTTTCCGTATAGGACAATCCCGGAGAGGTGCGCGAAGGGTAGATCGCCGACATGGTGTCGGTGTTGTAGTAGAACGAATCGGCGTCCGACGATATGGCGAACTTCACGCTGGAAGCCGCGCCGGCCATCGGCAGCCAATAGTCGCTCAAACCGTCATCGACCGTGAATTTCGCGGTGAACCGCTTGCCGGTGGCGTTGTTTGTGATGGAATCGCCCACACGATGGTAGTTGGAGGAATCCGAAGCCATGGTGGAATCGGACAGGTTCCACACATTGCCGTCGAAACGGTCCATAACCGCCAAACGCACCGTGGAACCGGCCGGCAGATCGTCGACGGTCAGCAGCACATCGTCCTTATGGTTCTTGATATACGAACGCATGCCGCTCAACGGGCTGGTGTAATCGTACGGGCTCAGCGGCGGATCATAATGGTCGCGCAGAATGGTGCGGTTTTGCCCGACCACCAAGCATCCGCCGATCGCCACAGCCGAAGCCAGCAGCACGATGACTACGGAACTGAGCCAACGGCCCAATTCCAACAGTTTCCAACGCGCGCTGACCCAAACCACCAGCACGACCGCCATAATCGTGCCGATCGCCATACGGTAGAAGCCGCTCGACGTGCCAAGCAGCGCGCAGATCGCGAGATTCGCCACGACGGGAACGACCGCGACCATCGTAAGCCGGCCATCCTCCGCAACCGCGAAAATACCGGCCAGCAGCGCGGCCCACAGGCAGATCGTCCACACGGCGAGCAGCGAGCCGTCGCCGGTGCCGGTCGGCGGGTCGATGGCCAGCAGGTATTTGAACGAGCCGAGCATTCGCATCCACCCCTGCGTCAACGTGCGCAGTGTGGGAATGACATGGGCGATGGTGGTGCCATTCAGGAAGATGACCGGGCCGACCACCAGCTGCGCACACGCCATGAACAGCATCTGCCACCACAGGCGCAACGCGGGAACGAGACCGGCAAGCGCCACGAGCGAGCCGATGATGGTGGCGGGGATTGCGGCGCTCGTCCAAGACAGGGCGGAGCCGTATACGTCGATGAGGTTGCTGGCTGCGGCGATGGTCAGCAGGGCGGCGACCGTGAGGCTTGCGTATTGCGCGGCGTGTGGCTGGTTGGTGTTGGGCATGGCTGGGGACTTGCCGCTGCGGGACATCCAGATGACGGAGTGGGTGGAGTCCGCCCATGAGCCGGTGCCTGTGCCGGTCGCCATGCCAGTGTTGGTGTTGGCGGAGTTGGTGCCTGTGCCGGTGAGGTTGCCGGTGAAATTGTCGGTGTTGGTGAATGTGGTGCTCATGCCAGCACCCCCATGATCATGGGGAGGTCGTTGAGGTCTCCCACGGTTGCCAAGGTGAAGTCGGAGTAGCGTTTGATGGCGCGCGGTTGGCCGGTTGCGGCTTGAAGCACCACGCAGGTTGCGGAGCGGGGGAGTGCGAGGACCATGTGTTTGATGTCGTCGATGGTTTTGAGCCTGCCGACGGTGAAGAGGTAGAAGGATGCGTCGGGGGCATGTTCGAGAGTGGTTTGCGCGAGGTTGGGATTGTCGTCGATGTCAGGGTCGATGCCGCTGCAGCCATCGAGAAATTCCGTGGCGTTGCGCGGAATGGCGTGCGTGGAACCGGCATGCGCGGTGACTGGCCGGTTCTGCTGCAGGCATTGCACGCCGATGGAGGCGTGGACGGATACGGCCAGTTCGAATTCCTGGGAATCGATGTAATCATCCGGGTTCACGCTGATGGTCAGAGCGGTGTCGGTACGGCGGGTGGCTTCGTATTGGCGGATCATAAGCGATCCGGTTTTCGCGGAGCTGAGCCAATGCACGTTGCGCACGTCATCGCCGGGCTCGTATTCGCGCAGGCCGTAGAAGTCGAGGTCGTCGTCGACGATTTCGCCGCTTGGCTGGCCTTCCAGATCGCGTGGAATGCCGGCGTTCAGGGCGTTGAGCAGCACGGTCTGCGGGTGGATGAACACGTTGATCTGGTCCACGAGTTTCTTTTCGTGGCGGATCAGACCGAACGGGTCGCCTTTGCGGATGGATAGCGGGCCGATGGGCAGCACCGCACGGCTGACGGCGGTGAATTCCACGGTCGTCTGGCGTGACTGGCCTGCGGCGAGCATGGGAATGGCGAACCGTTCGTGGTTGTCTCCGATGGGCAGGTCGCCGCGCGCCGACGTGGTGGGGGTGCGGCCCGGATTGTCCACGCAGACGTCGACTTTCACCGTGTCTGACACCGTGACGCGTCTGCTGGACACGTCGATGGTGGCTTGGAACGAGGTGTTGCCAAGGGAAAGCATGACCGCCGCGGCCAGCATGACCGCGAACACCACCGCCATGGCCAGCAGCTCATGCCACCCCAGCAGGACGAACGCCACCAGCGAGGCGACGGCGAGCGCCGCCACCGCCCAGCCAAGCGGCGACACGTATGAGGTGGCCAGTCGCTTGATGCGATGTTTGAGGCGGCGTAGGGATCGTTGGATGGTCCGTCTGCGCTGCACTGTGTGCGAATGCCGCATTCCTTGACCTTTCGGATTGTGTGGTGCGTATGCCGGGGGCGGATTGTGTTTCAGGCGTTGGCGCCCAGGGTCGGGGCCGGCACGTCTTCGAGGATCTGGCCGATCATCTGTTCGGGGGTGTTTCCGGCGAAGGTGGCTTCGGCGGTGAGGGTGATGCGGTGCGCGAGCACGGGTACGGCGAGGTTTTTGACGTCGTCGGGCACTACGTAGCCGCGGTTGTCGGAGGCGGCCCATACGCGCGCGCAGCGGGTCAAGGCGAGCGCGCCTCGCATGGAGGAGCCGACTTGGATGCGTTCGTTGTGGCGGGTGGCTTCCACCAGTCGCACGATGTATTCGAGGATCGCGTCGTCGAGATGCACGGTTTCGCTGATGTTGCGCATGCGCAGCACGTCTTCGCCGGTGAGCACCGGATGCACGGTGGCGGCGCGGTCGGTGACGTTGACCTGTTTCAGGATGTTGACGTTCACGTCGTGGCTTGGATAGCCGATGGTGGTTTTGATGAGGAAACGGTCCATCTGCGCTTCCGGCAGCTTGTAGGTGCCGAGCTGTTCGATCGGGTTCTGGGTGGCGATGACCATGAACGGCCGCGGCACCGGGTGGGTGACGCCGTCGACGGTGACCTTCTGCTCTTCCATGACTTCGAGCAGTGCGGACTGTGTTTTCGGTGAGGCGCGGTTGATTTCGTCGGCGAGCACGATGGACGCGAAGATCGGGCCTTCGCGGTATTCGAATTCGCCGCGCTTCTGGTCGTAGTAGGTGACGCCGACCACGTCGGACGGCAGCAGGTCCGGGGTGAACTGGATACGTTTGAACGACATGTCGATGGAGTTGGCAAGGCCTCGCGCCAGCTGGGTTTTGCCGGTGCCCGGGTTGTCTTCGAGCAGGATGTGCCCGCCGACCACCATGGCTGTGGCGCATTGGCGGATGGGTGCTTCCTTGCCGACCACGACCTGGGAGACGTTGTCTACGAGCTTGGCGAACTTCTCATGGAATTCGGTGATGTCTTTGCTGGGTGCGGTCATCATGGACGTGTCGACGACCGGCTGGGATTGTTTGACGGGCTGTACAGGCTGGCTGGGCTGGACGGGTTGGGTTGGCTGGACGGGCTGCTGCGCGGGCATTGCGACTGCCGGATTGGCGGCCGGTTGGCGAAGGTTCTGCGGCATCGGCTGACGGAACCGCGGCTGGTTCGGCGTTGCCGGGGCGGACTGTTGCGGCAACGCCGGTTGGGTGGTGCCGTGCGCGCTCAGCAGCGTGCCCTCCGGATCCTCATCGGCTTGCGGCTGCTCCGGCAGATTCGGCGTGTGGAACGCCGGCTGCTGCTGGCCGGGTTGGCTGGGAACGCTTGGATTATGGCCGATGGAACCCAACTGGGTGGCGTCATCGAAATCGTTGCTCATGGGTTGCTCCTTGCTTGTTGTGTTGTTCGTGTGGATGGTTCGTTGTGTTTGCGATTGCTGTGATCGTCCGTTTCACCATCTGGCGTAGTAGGCCAGGCCGCGGATCCAAGGCTTGGATGCGCCGTCGACGGTGGACAGGGCGACGGAGGATGCCACAGGCCGGTCATTCCGCGTGGCCGCTTCGCCTTCCGTGGACGCGTCAGAATCCGATGGTTCCGACGGTTTTGATGGTTCTGAAGGTTCCGACGGTTCGGGTTTCGGCGTGGGAGTCTTGTACCTGTCATGGTCCAGCAGTGTGCCGCCATTGTCCTCGTTGTTGAGCGCGGTGTCGGTGCCCACCACCTTCGCCTTCCACGCGTAATCGGCTCCGGTCGGCAGCACGTCCTTGACGTTCAGTTTGTCGGAGCCCAATGCCCAGGCGACGTCATAGGATTTGCCGTCCGCGGTGAAGGTGATCACGGTTTTGCCGGGCTGGCCGTACATGTTCACCGATCCGCCGCTGACCTTGATGATGTTCGGATCATTGGCGTCCCACGTCAGCATCGGCGCCTTGACGGCGGCCTTCACCTTGCGGACGTATGCCGGATCGGCCCTGCCGGACTTGGAGGTGCTTGCCGCGCCATTGAAATGCTGCGTGACGGAGCCCGAGGAACAGGACTGCCATTCCTTGAGCGGGAAATCGTGCGATCGTTCGGAAGCGCCGGCATGGTAGGAGCCGAGTCCGTCCGCGCTCACCGTGAACCCGTCGGCGTGGCCGTTCTCCTTCCAACTGACTACGCACACGTCGTCATGCCCCTTGACGCTGACCGATTCGGGCGCCTTCACCGCGTATTTCGGTGTGAAACGTACGGTCGAATCGTCGCTGGTCGTTTTCTCCTTGCCGACCACCGCCGCCTTGATGGTGTATTCCCTGGTGTTGAGATCATGATCCGGAATCTTGAAATCGTAGGATCCGGAACATCCGTCGATGTTTGCGCTGACATCTCCGGAAATCTCGACGGCCTTGCATCCCGCGTTGCGGGTGTTGCCCACGGATTCGACGGTGACGGTTCCCGTGGTGTCGTCGTTCGTCACGGAGATCTTCGGCGCATCGGGCTTGCCCCACGGCTTGACAGCGTCGGACGCCTTGGACGGTTGGCTCCAATTCACCTTGTTGTGGGCGCGTACCGTAGCCGTGTACGAGTCGCCGTCGGAAATCGCGTTGTTATCGAAAACAAAATCGATTCCGGTGGAATTTGTCGTCTGCTTGGAAGGCGCGTTCCTGCCGGACAAAGTCACCTCGTAATTGTCCACCGACGAGAAATTGCCGTCCGGAGTCTTCCACGTGACGCTCACCGTGTTGCCCTTCACACTGGCCGTCACATCCGTCGGCGCATCAGGCAGCTTGTCCGGCGTGCCCTCGACGGCGTTGGAATCCTTGGACCAGCCGACCTCGTTCCTGGCCTGCACCTTGAACGAGTAGGTCTTGCCGTTCTTCAACCCGTCGATGAGACAGGAGGTCTTCTGCCCGCACGAGCGCTCGCCGGACGCGTCTCCGCCCCACATCACCTTGTATTCGGTGATCGGGCTGCCGTTGGCCGAACCGGCCGTCCAGCTCAGATTCACGGCGCCATCCTGCGGGTCGCCGGACACCGCGGAAAGCAGCGGCGCATCAGGCTTGTCCATCACCGAAACGCTGATGGTGCCGGTCACCTCACGTTCCTTTGTTTTGGTGGTGTCGCGCACGGTGACGACCACCTTGTTGGTGCTCGCGCCGATGTCGGAAGCCGCCCTGATGGACACCACGCCGTTGGACGGGCAATCCACCGTCAGCTTCGACGCGCCGTCGGATGTGCATCCGGTCACCGTCAGCGGAGTGTCGGGGAACGGATTGTACGCGTCGGACAGCAGATTCACCTGCTCGCTGGAACCGGCCTTGATTTTCACGGTCTTCTCGGTGACACGGGCGAGCGGCCTGTTGGACGCGGTGACGCGCACGGTCATACCGGCGCTCACCGTACCCTTCGCATATTTGATTGAGACGGGCACGCTCACCGTGGTGCCCGGCGTGGCCGTCTTGTCCGCGGACACGGTCAACGTGCCGGAGGGAGACACTCTGGCATCCACACTGCCGGAATTCACGCCGCCGGAATACGAGTACTGCTTCTCATCCTCGTACAGGCCCGACGCCGAATGGGTCAGCGCCGTCAGATCGATGGTAGTGGCCTTCTCGCCGGCCACCACATCGACGGTGGAGGACGAGAACGTCGGCGGCGGAACCTCACGTCCGATCACCGTGATCGGAAGCGTGAGCACCGCCGAATTGACGATCTTCACCTTGTCGTTCTTGTCTCGCTTGCCGTCCACCGCGGTGAAGGTGATGGACGCGGGACCCGCGTAATCCTTCGGCGCGGTGAACCTCAACGTCTGGTCGTTGACGTACAGGTCGCCGTCCGCGGCCTTCGTGGCGCTCACCGAATCGGCGCCGTCCACATACGCGGTCTTGCCCGCGCCCACACGCACGTAGTCGGCGATGTTGATGGTGATGGTCTCACGCGCATTGACCTTCAACGCCGGCGCCTTCGGACGCAGAACCGGCGGAAACACGCCATATGCGGGCACTTGGATGAACGCGGTGGACGTGATGCCGTACGTCGTGTTCGTGACGGTGTACGGCACCGCGCGCGCCTCATCGGTCAGATCAACGGTGATGATGGTGGAATCCTTGCCGCCCTTGACATGCGCATGGTCGGTCGCGGAAGGATCCACGCCCACCTGAAGCTCGTCGGCGGTGCCGGACGGATTGGCAATCCACTGCGAAACGTCCACGTCCACGGATTTCTTGTCGATCGTGGCGGCGGCCGGAACACGGTAATCGTACGCGGTCGGCGGGTCGATGGCGGCGTTCTCGTCGACATTCACCGTCAACGTCGCCGAATCGGACAGGCCAGCCTTGTCCTTGACGGTGTAGACCACGTAATACGTGCCCGCCTGCTTCGGCGTGGTGAACGACAGCATGTTGTCAACGACCTGAATGCCGCCGATGCCTTGCGATTCCACGTCCTTGGCCACGGTCAGATCAGTATTGTCCCCGGAAATGTCGTTCTGCGCCACCGGCACGGTGGCCGCGGTGTTCGGACGCAGCGTGATCTCGTCGTCGCGCGCGTACACACCCGAATCGGCTCCGGATTTGAACACGCCCACACGCACCTGCGCGGTGGCCCTCTGACCGGTCCAATCCTCCACGGCGTAGGAGAACGTGTCCGTTCCGGACGAATCGGCATACGCCTCATACACCAGATACGTGGCGCCCATCTCGCTGATACGGCCCAGTTTCGGCGCTTTGTTGCCCAAGCCGAGCAGCTGCACGTCATCGCCGTCAGCGTCGATGCCGGTGAGCGTGATCGGAATCTGCACCTTCTGCCCGGCCGCCACCTGCGCCTCGACGTCGGACGGTGTCGGAGCCGCCTTGTTGGACGCGTCCTTCTGATGCACGTTGATGGTGATGGTGGCCGAGGCCGCGTTGCCGAGATTGTCCTTCACCGTGTAGGTGACGGGGAAGGAGCCGGTTTGTCTGGTTGCCTGATAGCGCACGGTGTCGCCGGACACGAACACCAGACCCTTGAACGTGTTCTTGTCATACTGCAAGTCGTTCTGCAGGCTCACCGTGGTGCCGTCGGAATACGTGACATGGTCGAGCACGTCCACGGAAACGATGCCTTCGGTGCGCACCTGTGTGGTGATGTTCTCGGCCTTCGGCACGGAATTCGACGTGGTCAGTGCCGGCGGCTGCAGGACGATGACGCCGGTCGACGATCCGGCCGCGTTGGCCACGGTGTAGGAGATCCGCACCGGCTCGGTCGGCACCTGACGCGCGGTGATATAGACGCGCTTGTTGCTCACCACACCGGTTTTGATGCCGCTTTGCGCGTCCGCGGTGACGCTGGTCACCGACAGCACGCCGCCCATCGGGTCGACGTCGTTGGCAAGCGGCTCCACAATCGCGGTATTGTCCGCGCCTAGCAGCGCCACATCGTTCGCCGCGATCGGCTTGGCGGCGTCTCCGGCCACCGCCTGCACCTCCACACGAGCCAGACCGGTCGACGGAATGGAACCCTGCGTGATGGTGTACGGCACATAGTAGGTGCCGGGATTGGAGGCGGTGAACGTGATCGACATGTCGGTGGCGTTCATGGTGGTGGCCGCGCCGGACGGCGTCTCCACCGCGGTCAATTCGGCCGGTTCGACGGACGTGCCGTGCACGTACGGTTTGAGCGCGATGGTGGTGCGGGTGTCGGGCGTGGTCTGTTTGACCACGGGGTCGATGACCGCGCCCAGCGTGTTCGCCGGCTTCACGGAGAAGTAGATCATGCCGATGCCGGTCTGCTGGCCGTCGGACACCGTGACCTCGATGCCCGCCCTGCCGGACGACATCGAACCGGCGTTGAAGACCAATTGTCCGTCGGCTCGCGTGGACACCGTCACCTGATCGGTGTTCTGCGGCGATGCCGACACCAAGGTCAGCGGATCGCCGTCGGGGTCGGAGAAGCTGCCCAACGCGTTCGCGGTGTACGAAGCACCCTGCTCCACGTCGATTTCCGGCGGAGTGTCGCTCTGCAGCGGCGCATGGTCGTCGCCGCCGTCCAGCGTGAGCGACACGGTGGCGCTGGACGTCTGCCCGCGCCCGTCGGAAATCTCATAGCTGAAGGACACGTTGCCCGCGGCGGCACCGGAGGCGTCGAGCTGCAGATACCGGCCGTCATACACGGGGGAGACGGTGATGTTCGCGCCATCCGGAGCGCTCACCGACGTGATGCGCAGCACGGAACAGTCGGTCTGCTCGTCGTTGCGCAACACGTCGAGAATCTGCTGCGATCCCACGCGCGCGCCGAACGAATCGTCCACGGCCTTGATCTGCCCCGACTGCGCCGAACAGTTCTTGCTGAAATTATGCTGGTTGTTGGCGCTGTCGTTGTTCTGCTGCTGTTGCTTCGACTGCTTGGTCTCCACCTTGTTCCACTGGATTTTGATGACCTTGGTGGACTCCTGCGGATTCCACACATTGCCGTTGACCACGTCGTTGAGCACCACCAGACGATGGTTGGTGCGGAACACGAGCTGCGAGGTGGGATTGACATCTTCCAACGAGGAAAACCGTGCGTCCTTGTCGTTCGCCGCGCACACCCTGATGTAATTGTTGGCCTTCTGCGCCCACGCGGCGAACACGCAGCCATTGGTGGACACCGGCTGCGCGGCATCGCCCTTGCCGGCATTCGGCAGCTGCGTGACCTTTTTACTACCCAAATCGACCATGGCGATGCCCCGCGGCGTGGAAACCGCCACCCAGCCAGTCTGCCTGCCATCCGTGGACGGCGCCTGCAACGTCGCCTGACCCTGCAGGCCGATATCCGCGCTGCCCTTCGGCCAGAACACCTTGCCGGCACCGGCTGCGACCGGCGTCTTGCCGACCACGGTGAACGATTCGACATTCGTGGCGCCCTTGATCGTCGCATCCTTGCCGGGCGTTCCCTGAGGCCCGTCGACACTGAGCACCGCGCCGTCGGACGCGCGATAGCCGTAGACGACACCGTCATGCGTCACCGCGATACGGCCACCCGACCCCAGCTTCATCTTCGGCGAATCGGTGGTCGGATTCATGGATTTCACATCATCTGCTGACCCGACCCACACATTGCCCGTCTTGACGTTGATGAACGCCGCGGTGTTGCCTCCGACGACGGTCCGCGTATCCGATTTGATGGTGGTGTTGCCGCTTTCGCTGACGGTGGAGGCCTCGATGTTGCTGGCCTTCGTACCTTCGGAGATCACGGTGGAGCCATCATGCTGGGCCACGTCGAACCGGGCCGCAGTGGAGGCGACGCCCGCATCGGCGTCCCGGTTGCGCACGTTGAAACGGGCGGCCTTGCGGTCCTTGAGCGAAGTGACCCACACGGTGCCATCGTCGAGCTGCACGTGACGTTGCGTCACCGAACTGACGATGACGGCCCCGGCGACGATGCCCAGCAACAGCAGCAGCATGACGATCGGCGTGATCCACCGGCGACTGCCGGAAGGCAGCAGCTTGCGCAGCATCGACCCGAATCGCAACTGCCGTTCGTACGATTGCGCCGACTGGTTCTCGGCGTTCCTATGCTTGCTCATCGACTGGCTCTTCCCTGATTGTGCCCAAACTTTGCTTGACCGCGCATCCAACCGCATGCGCCTACCTGTTTGCCCGCATGCATGCCGGGCTGTATTGGTTCGTATCGGTTCATGTCACCCGCATCCGGCCGCAAACTCACGGCTTGGCCGCGCACGCGATCATGGGATTCTCGGACATCTGCCGGTCCGCGCGAACCAGACTCACCTGCACGCACGTCTGCGCGCCGTCGGCCGGATCGATTTCGATACTCGTCGACTCCGTGGTGGTGTCCTGCGCGTTCGGGTCGGTTCCCGAATCGCCGACCAGCGACCACGCGTACGAATCGCCATCCTTCGGCGAAGGATTGACCCACGTGAACCGCACTTTGCCGTCGGCGGTGTATTCGCCCGTAAGATCCTGCACGCTCGGCACACTGCCCGACGTGATCGCCGAATCGGGATTGTCCTCGGCATGGTTCTGGGCGCCATGGTTCTGCACCTGCACCTTGCTGTTGTCGGAAGCCGCATCCATATTCGGCATGACGACGGTGACGAACGCCAACGCCATCACGACCACGGCGGCCGCCGCAGCAACCGTGACGGCCAACGGCTTCACCCACCGGGCATGCTGTTTCGCAACCGGGGCGGACTGGTCGAATGCGGAAGTCTGCGCGTACATGTTCTGCGGATAATCCGGCACACCCTCGACGGTGGTCTGCGCGGCACGGCCATACAAGGCCTGCTGCACGCGCTGCATGTCGCGCGCGAACTCCAACGCGGAATAGTAACGATCCTCGGGCGTACGGCTCAAGGCCTTACGCAACACCCGTTCCACTTCGGCCGGCACGTCGGGACGGTTGAGCTTGGGCAGCGGATTGTTGAGAATGACGGACTTGAGCCGTTCGGCCCGCACCTGCCGTTGGGAATCGCCCAGCACATCGGCGTAGAAATACTCGTACGGCGATTGGCCGATCAGCATGGCGAACAGCGTGGCGCCAAGCGAATAGATATCGGACGATTCATTGCCGCCACCGCCTTGGGCAAGCACCTCCGGCGCGGCCCACGCGATGGTGAAGCCGACACCCGGACGCCCATAGATGGTCCCGGCGATGCCGAAATCGGCGAGCATGGGCATATTGTGCGCGTTGATGAGAATATTGCTGGGCTTGATGTCTCGATGGATGATGCCTTTGCGATGCGCGGTGAACAGCGCGCTCGCCAGATCGATGCCGACGGTGAGCATCTGGTCGGCGGTGAGACGGCCATGCTCGAGGAACGTCTTGTAATTGCCGCCCGGAGCGTATTCGAACACGGTGTAGCCGCGCCCGTTGACGGTCACGCCGTTCTCATAGACGGAAAGAATGTAGGGGTGTGTGGAGATCTGCCCCATGAAATTCGCTTCGGAACGGAAGCGGACCGCGGCACGTGGGTTGAGCGTGTTCTTGCTGATTTTGATGGCCACCTGACGGGCCGGGGAAAGCTGCTGGTACAGGTACACGTCGGCTTCGGAACCGGAGCCCAGCCGTTTGATCAGTGTGTAGCCGGGAATCTGAGGGGGAATGCTCCTTGAGGCTTCCATGCTTCCTCTTTCTTGTAGTTCCTGCCCGGTTCCGTGCGTTGCGTCTATGCTTCGACCGTACTCGTCGTCATGGGCAGGCCGTCTGTTCGCTGTTGAACCTTCCCGGGCTGCGCCGCTAGTCAATCTTATTGGTGGCGGTGTCCGAAAAACTTTGTAGAGGGTATCGATGTCCATATGTAAAGATGGCGGTGTCCACGATGACGTTTTCAGGACGGCTTCGGACGATGATATGCGATTCGTGGCCGGACCGTTCGGCTAAGCTGGGGAGACATGATGGATGTGGACGATCTCGATGACGTGACATTGGTTGCGGGGGCACCCCGCAGCGGCAAGACCCGGTTCGCGCTGGACATGCTGGTCGCCGCGATGAAGCGGCATGGCGACGCGTACGCCGTGATGACGGTCTCCGGCAGACAGGTGGCCGACCGGCTCGGCGACACCGTGATCCGCGAACTGTCCGCGATTTCGCAGGCACGCCCCGTCACCACCCTGCCAGCCGTCGCGTTCCGCATCATGACCGCCGTGCGATCGCATGCCGGACAACCCCTGCCGAAACTGCTCAACGGGGCCGAACAGGACGTGGTCATCCGCCGCGTGCTCGACAGACATGCCGAACATGCCGAGCACGGCGACGAATGCTCCACCTGCGCACTATTGCGCACCTACTTCGTGGTCGCCGACTGGTCGGGCATGGTGGTGGACGACGCCACCGACGCCTTCGCCAACCAGCTGCGCGACATGCTTGCCCGCATGAACGAGATCGGCGCGAAACCGGAACTCGAAGACGCGCTGATTTCCCGCGCTGCCGACGAACACGGCACGCTTGACGAACGACGCGAACGACTGCGCGTGCAATGGCGGCTCGCCTTCGCGCTGCGTGCCGAATACAACCAGGCCATCAACGAGGCATATCCGGACCAATACCGTCTCGACGCCTCGCAGCTCATGATCGACGCCGCGGCCGCCGTGAACGAAGCCAAAACGTCCGACCTGCCGAAACTCGTCATCGTCGACGATTTCCAGGACGCCACACTCGCCGGCTTCGACTTTCTCACCGCATTGCGCAACCGTGGCGTGCGTCTGCTGCTCGTCGGCAACCCCGACGAGGCGGTGCAGACGTTCCGCGGATCGTACCCTGAATATCTGTTCAACATGGCGCAATCGCGATTGGGCGCGCGACTGGTACGGCTGGAACCGTCCCATATGGCCGAAGGCACGGACCTGGCCGCGGTGGCGAGCCGCGTGAGCCTGACCATCGCCAGCACGGAATCGACCGACGACGCGCTGGCGAACCGTCCCGGCAAAATGCCGGCCATCGCCATGCCGGAGACGCACGACGGCAGTCTTGAAGCCGCGATGTACCGTTCCACCGTCGAAGAACTCGACGACGTGGTGTGGAAAATCAAAACCGAACATCTCGAACACGGCCGCGACTGGAACGACATGGCCGTGATCGCCCACGACAACGCCACCGTGCGCACGTTCGGCGAACGGCTACGCGCCGACGGCGTGCCCGTACGCTATTCGAGCGTGACCCGCCCCCTCAAGGACGAGCCGTTCGTGCAGGGCCTGTTCTCCATGATCGAACTGGCCGAACTGAAACGGCAAGGCATCGCCACCTCGTCCATGAACCTCGACACGGCCGGCGCATACGTGCGCTCACGCGTCGCATCAATCATGAACTCGCCGCTGATCACCACCCCCGGCGAACGTCCGGCTCGGCTGTGCGTGGTCGAATCGGCGATGAACGCGCTCGGCTCGCTGGCCACGGTTTTGCATGACGATACAGCCGATCCGTCCACGTCCGACACGTCCGGGCGCGCGCTGCTGCCACAGCTGATCGACGATTGGAACGATTACGTCGAAGCCTTCCACACCGCACGCGCGGCGGCATCGGCGTCGGACGTGGAAAACGCTGCCGACATGGGCCTGTCGGCAATCGACACCGACGACCGGCTGATGACGGGAGAGCGTGCCGCTGAGGATGCGGACGAACCATCCTTCGGCATGAACGCGCTGTACATCCTGCTATTGGAAGGCGACACCGACCGCGTGCTCGACGCGATCGCCTCCGTACTGGGCCGCAAAGACCCCCAAGCGCAAGCCTTCGCACGCCTGTGGAAAGCGCTCGACGATACCCTGCGGTCGGAGGCACGCCTGACATCCCACGAACCGCAATACATGCTCGACTGTGCATGGCAGGCGTTCGGCAAAGCCGAAATCTGGCAGAAAACGGCGTTGCACAACAACGCCGAAGGCCGCGCGGCCAACGACCGGCTCGACACCGCGATGCGCCTGTTCAGCTACGCGTCCGGCGGCGAATCGAACGGCGTGACAGCAGCGCACACCATCGACGCGTTCATCGAACAGGTCCGCGCGCTCGCCATCGAAGCCGACTCCCTGGCGCACACCGCGCCGATCGATCAGGCCGTGACGCTCGCCACGCCCGCCGGAGCTGCCGGAAAACATTGGAAACTCGTGTTCATGCCTGCGTTCCAACAAGGTCAATGGCCGAACCTCGCGCCGCGCAACACCCTGTTCGGCGGGGAGGAGCTCGCCGACATCATGCTGCATGGACGACTGTCCGACGACATCGTCACTTCCGCAGGCCGCGAAAACGCGCAGCTCGCCGCGGTGCTCGCCTCCGAACAGAAAAGCCTCCTTGTGGCGCTCACCCGCGCCGATGAGCGCGTGACGGTAAGCGCGGTCCTCAACGAAGACCATGTGCCGTCCGACTTCCTCTACGGCTACCTGCCGGAATGGTTCGACCGCGACCGGGATGCCGATGCGGAAACACGCGTGTACACGGCGGTCGGCGAGGCCGGCGAATACGCGGGACTGGAGGCCGACCCACGTGGCCTGGTCGCCGCCTCGCGAAGCGTGCTGGCCCATGCGCCGACCGATTCCCCCCAAGCGCGCGATGCCGCGCAAGCCTTGGCGTTGTTGGCATCGCATGGCATCGCCGCCGCGAATCCCGACAATTGGGCGTTCCTTACGGAACATGCGGGAGCCGACGATATGACGGAAATCGACGGCAAGATGGAATCTGACGGGAAAACGGAGCATGCCGACAAGGCGAAGCTTATCGAACAACCGGAATCCATCGAAAAAACAGACGGCCAATCCGACGTGGTCACCCTTTCTCCATCCGCCGTGGACAGTTTGTGGGCGTGCCCGGTGTGCTGGATGCTGGAGAACCGTTTCGCCGGCCCACGCATGGGCAGCGCGGCCACCAGCTTCGGCTCGCTCATCCACGCCGTCGCGCAACAGGCCACCGAAGCCGGCCTCGACCTGCCCCAAAACCACACCGCGGTAAGCGACGAGGACAACATCGACGAAATCACCCAATGGATGATCAGCCGATACAAGACCCTACGTGGCGACCTCAACGCCATCGACGACCCCGAGGAACGGTACAAGGCGCTCGGCAAGGACGCGAAAGCATCGGTCGCATTGCGCAACATCGCCACATATTTCGTCAAGTCGAACCGTACGGGATACCCGTCGAACAACACCGAAACCATCACCGTGGGAACATTGGACCATGCCGAAGCGGAACGGCAGTTCGCCGCGCGATTCGACTTCGACGACATCCTCGACGCCTACAACGCCATCGACGGCAACGCTCCGATCTCCCGCGACGAACTCATCGCCATCATGGGCGCGCTCGTCGGCGGCTGGCCGGAAACCGGCATGAGCGACCGGCTCACCGTACGCCTGTCGGGCAGAATCGACCGTCTTGAACACCGCCGTACCGCAGACGGCCGCGAACAGGTACGGCTGATTGACTACAAAACCGGCAAAGTGCCGAATGGACGCTCCCTGTTCAGCGACCTGCAGCTCGTCTGCTACCAGCTGGGCCTCGCATTCCCGGAACACGACGGAAAACGCGGCGCGCAGGCGATCGCAACCATGCCGGACATCACCCAAAGCGCCCTGTTCCACGTCATGGAATACGCGGCACCCGCGCCACGCAAAGGGCAAGGCGACGAAGCGTACCACCAGCAGGCGCTGTTCGCCGGCGGAAGCATCAACGCGGGCGATTTCATACCCCGCAAATACGTGCCCAAAATGGCCAGCGTCTTCACCAGCGGCCTCGACGACGTCGAACGGCCGGCGCAGGTCAGCGAAGAACATTGGAAGCAACTTCTGGAATCGCGGTCGAAGATGACGGTATGGTCGCTGACCATGATCTCCCGCGTCTTCTATGCGGCCGCGGCGAGCCGGGCCACCCGCATCACCGCGCGTCCGACCGTGGAACACGTCGGATACTGCAGAACGTACGGCAGTGGGGTCTGCCCGGCCTGCCAAGGCGAGCAGAACACCGTATTCGAAAGGACCGTGGCATGAACGGGAGCAACGGTATGAACGGAAGCATGTCAACGAACGGGGCCACAGCAAAGGGCGATGCGATGGGCACTGCGCCGGCCGCCACGCCGAAATTCACCGACAGTCCGGAACAGGCCGCCGTCATCCAAGCCCCCTCATACGAGGACGTGGTCGTGGTGGCGGGCGCCGGCTCCGGCAAAACCTACACCATGACCCGCCGCATCATCACCCTCATCGACCAAGGCATCAGTCCCGAGAAGATTCTGGGCCTGACCTTCACACGCAAAGCCGCCTCCGAACTGCTTTCGCGCGTTTCCGCTGCCGTGACGCGCAACCAGGCCGGACGTGGTACGCGCGTCGCCTTCCTCAAACCGGAAGTCTCCACCTATGACGCGTTCTTCCAAACCATCGTGCGCCAATACGGCCTGCTCGTCGGCTTCGACCAAAACACGCAGCCATTGAGCGAAGCCGGAGCGCTGCAGCTCATCCACACCGTGCTCGACAAGCACATGGACCAGCTCATGGCCTTCGACCAAGGCGGCGACGAACTCGGCAAATTCTCCACCATCGCCGGCAACGTGTTCACCCTATCCAACGCCATCGCAGGAGCCATGATCGGCAGCGACTGCACCAGCTTCGACGAAGCCGTGGAACGCGTGCGCGCATGGGATAAGGCGTTCGTGGCGCAAGTGGCCAAAGCGCTTGAAGACGAGGACGTTCCCGATGACGAGCCGAAAGTGGGCAAGGCTCCGAAACAGAAGAAAAAGGAATCCGACACCGCCTTCGAAGCGCGCAAACGCGAATACCGCGCCCAATGCCACCAACTGTGCGTCCACAACACCGCGAAGTTGGCCGGCACGGCCCGCAAACGCGACCTGCTACTCGACCTCGTGGCCGACTACCACGCCGAAAAACGCGCCCTCAACATGGCCGAATTCAGCGACTTCACCATCGCCGCATTCCAACTCGTCACCCGATTCCCCTCCATCGGAGCCACCTACCGCAAACGCTACACGCACGTGCTGCTTGACGAATACCAAGACACCTCCACCACGCAGGCGGCCCTCCTGACCGCACTGTTCCACGCCGATTCCACCCATCGCAGCGCGGTGAACGCCGTCGGCGACCCCTTCCAATCGATCTACGCATGGCGAGGAGCCAGCCCAGGCGCATTCCGCATGCTGCAACACGACTTCGGCCACGACGCCACCGACAAGCCCTACACGCTGACCGTCACCCGACGTAACTCGCGCATGGTGCTCGAAGCGGCCAACAATCTGACGAAACCATTGCGCCTGCCCGCCAGACGTCGCGGCAGCTCGCTTATGCGCGAAGTGGACGTGCCCCCGCTCGCCAACATCGACAATGCCCCCGAAGGTACGCTCGGCGTGCTCGGCTACGCCACATTCGGCCAGGAAATCGACGCCATCGTACGCTTCGCCAAACAAGCGATCGCACTGCACACGCCAACCGAAAACGAGCTCGCCGACGGAGCCAAAGACAACCGTCCGCACGTGGCGCTCCTGTTCCGCTCCAAAACGCAGATGCCAGCCTACGAGGACGCACTGGAACAAGCCGGCCTCACCACACTCGTCGTCGGCCAGGCCGCACTCCTGGAACGTCCCGAAATCAAAGACATCCTCGCCCTGCTGCACGTCGTATGCGACCACACCGACAGCGCCGCGCTCATGCGGCTGCTCGCCACGCCACGATTCGGTCTGTCCGCCGACGATCTGCAGGCGCTCGCCGGCATCGCCGAACGGCTCAACACCGCGCAACGCTACCGCGCGCTCGTGTCGGCCGGCATCGTGGAGGCGGATGCGAATCCGTCCGACGCCGACATCCGCGCCACCGTGCGCGCCTACCGCGACCAAGTGCCCAACGCCGTCTTCCTGATCGACGTGCTGCTGCGCGGCGATCTGCGGCACCTCGTCGACGGCGTATTGAGCCGTACGGGAGCCGCGAGCGTCATCCACGCCGGTCGCGTCATCCAACAGGTGCAGCGCACGGCCGGCCATCCGTTGCCGGAAGTGGTACGCACGGCCATCACCGCGCTCGGACTGGACATCGACCTGCTGCTCGCCGAACGGATGCGGCATCTGGATGCCGGCAATCGTGTCACATCGCATGCCGCTTCGTCACTCGACGCGATGCTGTCTCTGGTGGACACCTACTTGCAGGAAATCGCCGCGCAGGGCACGCCAAGCCTGCGCGCGTTCATCTCGTGGGTGGATTCGCTGCGTGACGCGTCCGACGACAACGCCACCGCACCAGATACCCCCGTCGATGTGGTGCTCATGACCGTGCACCAGTCGAAAGGCCTGGAATGGGACGCCGTGGCCGTGGTCGGCATGCGCGACGGCACCTTCCCGTCCAGTCAAGGCGACCGCCTGAGCGTCAAAACGGACGAAGACCATCCGGGCGGTCGGCGCGACGGCGTATGGGAGCCGCCGGAATACTTCGAAAAAGCCCACACTTGGCTGGAAGACCCGTCCGCGGTGCCGGTTCCGGTGCGCGCCGACGCGGATATCCTGCCACGATTCCCGCACGACGCGCCCATCGGGGGCAATCCCGTGGAATCGCTCGACGGATTGGACGATGCGGAAGTGATCGACGACGAGGTGTTCGGCACCTTGCGAACCATGGCCGTCGACGATATGGAAGGAATGGATCCGGCAAGCCTGTACCTGACGCAACAGGAGGAATACGGCCGCCGACTGCACGCCGACGAACGCCGTCTCGCCTACGTGGCGTTGACGCGCGCCCGCTACGAGGCGCTGCTCGTATACAGCGGATGCAACGAGACGAGCCGCGACTCCCGCCTGGCGGAGGGAAAGAAAAGCGCCGCGCCGTCGAATTTCTGGCTGGAGACGCGCGATTCGATGAACGGAATCGTCACCGCGGTACGCGAACCGGACAACCTGTCCGACGATGTGGACGGCTCCCCGCACACGCTGGGACTTGACCTGCCCGACGGCTATTTCGTAGGCGAACACGCCCGCGATTTCGAGAATGCCGTGGTGGGCGATGCGTGGAACACGCCGCTCGAACCGGTCTCGGACGACCATACTTTGCCTTGGCCGTGCGATCTGAGCGCCGATGTCGCCGACAAGCTGCGTGCCGCGGCCGAACAGGTACGTGCCGTCGAATCCGACGAACCGAATATCGCTGAATCCACGGGAACGCAGGGCGACGTTGCCGATGAATCCGCCACGCCATCGCCGGAAACCGGAAACTCACTGCTGCGTCTCGCCAAACTGCTCGTCGCCGACGAACATCTCATGCCGGAACCGGACGTGGCTGACGCAGGCGAATCGCAGGACGCCTTCGACGAGGCCGTGCGTGCCAAAGGCGAACGTATCCTTGCTGCCGGCCGCCAAAACGTCACCTCGCTGCAAGCGCGCGCCGGCTCCATGGGCGAGCGTGACTCCCGCGCCTACTGGCGTGGTCTGGTCCGTCCGATTCCGAAGGTCGCCTCGCCGGCCGCCCAACTCGGCACGCGGTTCCACGCATGGGCGGAACGGTTCATCATGGCCGATGCGGACGTCGACGGCATCGGCGGTACGGAAGGTGCTGCCGGTATGGCCGCGCAGTCGCGTGCGGAACTGATCGCATTGATAGGTGATACGCAAGTCGACGCGGACAACGGCGGCGTGCAATCGCAGGACGCACCATCGCAGAACGCACCATCGCAGGACGCCCAATTGCGAGACGAACGGAAACTGGCCGCTTGGCAGCGTCGTCTCGTCGCCTCGCCGTGGGCAAAACGACGTCCAGCATGGGCGGAACGCCAGCTCGTCGTCGACATGCCCCAGCTCGGCACCATCGTCAACGGCAAACTCGACGCGGTGTTCTTCGGCGGTCTCGACGAAACGGACGAGACGAAACGCTACACCGTGGTCGATTGGAAAACCGGCGTAAAACCACGCAAACCGGACGAAATCAAGGAGAAGCTCGCACAGCTTGACCTGTACCGCCTGCTGCTCGCGGCGATGGAAGGGGTGCCGTTGGATGCAATCGACGCCTGTCTCTACTATGTGAGTGAGCCTCACGAGGCCGATCGGGAGCTTGACGCCCTCGACAAAACAGAAGAAGAGATCCTTGCCGAGTTGAGCTACGGAATTCCGCAGCAATCCGACAACGACTAGTGCCGGTGCGCAATGGCTCCTTGACCGAAGAAAGCGGGGGAGCGGCGCTTTCCGGCCTGCCTGCGGGAGAAACCGCTATGCAGGCAGCGTTGTGGAGGAACGCCGCTACCCTCGTGCAGCATGTGTGGGCGGGCGCACATGCCGGACGCAACGACAGTTAAGGAGTGTTTGATATGGCTGCGAACAGCGCAACCGCAATCCCGAACGCCGGCATGGGTGCCGGAACAAACAACGCATCGGCAATCGTCTTCCGTCCCATCGTCTGGGGCGATCTGGACGCGGTGGTCGACCTGTTCGACCGTACCTGGCCGCAGGATGTGGACAAGGTCGGCGCGGACATGTCGCGGCTGATCTCCCGATATTTCGTGCTGCACTACCTGCTGCCGACCACGTTCGCCAACGGCGCGTTCGCCGCCGACGGCACACTCGCGGGCGTCACGTTCATCCGCGTCGCCGGCGAGGCGCCGCAGCTCGACGAAATCGAAGTCGGCGAGGAAATGAAGGCCTTGGAACGCCGCATCGACGCCGATCCGGAGGCCGCCAAGCATATGGCGGCGCTGAAATCCGGCTTCTCGGTGGAACTCGATCTGGAACGCGAAGGGCGCGCCAACGAAACCACCATGGGCGAGCTGGAACTGTTCATCGTCAACCCCGACGTGCGCGGCCACGGTGTGGGCGGGCAGCTTTGGAGACGCATGCAGGAGCATTTCGCCGCATGGGACGTGCCCGCGTTCTACCTGCACACCGATTCCGACTGCGACGTGAGCTTCTACGACCACAAGGGGTTGGACTGCATCGCGCACCGCACGGCAAGCGAGACGGTCGCCCGGCTCGGCGGCAGCGCCGACGGCGAAGTGCCGCCACTGTTCGACGACATGTTCATCTACCGGGGAAAGGTGACGGCGTGACGAGCGCGAAACCGCAATCGCAATCGCACGAACCGCACGAATCGCAGAAAACGCAATCGCCATACGCGCAGCTTTTCCGCATTCCCAGCACGAAGGCGTTCTGCGTGTCCGGAGCCATCGCGCGACTGCCGATGTCCATGATGGGCCTCGGTATCGTGCTCGCGCTCAACCACATGTACGACAATTGGACGATCGCCGGCGTGATGAGCGCCGCGTACGTGCTCGCCACCGCCGCGGTCACGCCGCTGTACGCGCGCCTGTTCGACCGGTTCGGCCAGCGCAAGGTCGGTCCGGTGATCCTGACGGTGCAGGTCATCGTCATGCTGGGCTTCGCGTTCGCCGCACTGATGCGCGTGCCGATTCCGCTGCTGTTCGTGCTTGCCGTGGTCATGGGCATGACGCAGTTCTCGTTCGGCGCGCTCGTACGCACCCGTTGGGCGTACGTGCTCGACCGCGCCGACAAGGAGGACCTGCTCAACACCGCGTATGCGCTCGAATCCGCCATCGACGAGATCGTGTTCATCTTCGGGCCGATTCTGGCGGCTTTCCTGGCCGCGTCCGTGCATCCCGTATCACAGCTGTTCGTGCCGACCCTCGCCTGCGCGTTCGGCGGTGCCGTGTTCTTCGCATTGCGTGACACTCAACCGCCGGTATTGCGCGAAATCACGGTCGTCGCGGCCGGTACGGACGATGCTGACGTGCGATTGGCGGCCGGCGGTGCCGCTGGTGCCGCGGTTTCCGCGGACCGTTTCGATTTGGATCGGCTCAAGACGGGCGATCGCGACCGCAGGAAACGCAACGTGCTCACCTATGCGGGTGTGCTGCCGCTCCTCGCCGTGTTCATCGTGTTCAACATGGCGTTCACCGCGTTCGACACGTCCATGACCGCCGTCATGAAATCGCTGCACCTCGACTCCGTGCTCGGCGTGCAGCTGGCCATGCTGGCCGTCGGCTCCTGCATGGGCGCGCTGGTCTTCGGCTCGCGCGAGCTCAAAGGCTCCCGCTGGCGTCACATGATCATGTTCCTCGCCTTGATGACCGTCGGCTTCGTGGTGATCCACCTGTGCCAGGGCAACCTGATCGTGATGGGACTGGTGGAGATCCTCACCGGCCTGACCATTTCGCCGGTATTCGCCTCCGGCAACCTCCTCGTCAAGGAGACCGTGCCCGAGGAATCGCTCACCGAAGGCCTGTCCTGGGTGAGCACCGCCGGCACGATGGGTGCGTCGTTCGGCTCCATGGTCACCGGCATCGTGCTCGACCATTTCAATCCAAGCGTGGGATTGAGCCTGCCCGCCGTGTTCGTGGGCTGTTCGATTCCGTTCGCGCTGATTGGCTGGCTGCTGGCGCGTCGAAGCGTCTCTTTAGATTCGTAAGTGGAACACGTTATGGACGTGGGCGCGTGATTCAAAAACATGTGTGAAAACGCATGCGATTATGCGCGCGGCAAGCGCGCACGGCATGCGCGCGCCCACGAAAGCATCAAGGAGCTGCAATGATCAAGGTTTCCGTAGTCGGCGCCAAGGGCCGTATGGGCTCGCATGTGGTCGACGCCGTCAATGCCGCCGCCGACACCGAACTCGCGCTCGCGCTCGATGCGGGTGACGACCTGACCGCCATCACCCCCGAAAACACCGACGTCGTGGTGGAGTTCACCGTGCCGAGCGTGTCGCTTGGCAATGTGCTCGCGCTCGTCAAGCAGGGCGTCGACGTGGTGGTGGGCACCACCGGCTGGACCGAAGAGAAGCTCGACCAGGTGCGCGCCGCGCTCGCCGCGGCCCTGCGTGAGGGCCAGAGTGTGTTCATCGCGCCGAACTTCGCCATTTCCGCGGTGCTCGCCGACCATTTCGCAAAGGTCGCGGCGCCGTATTTCGAATCCGCGGAAGTCATCGAACTGCACCACCCGACCAAGGTGGACGCTCCGTCCGGCACCGCTTTCCATACCGCGCAGGGCATCGCCGAAGCGCGCAAGGCGGCCGGTCTCGGCCCGGTTCCGGACGCCACCGAAACCGATGGCGGTTCCCGAGGCCAGGTGGTGGACGGCATCCACGTGCACGCTGTGCGTCTTCGCGGCCTCAACGCCCACGAGGAGGTGCTGTTCGGCAACTCCGGCGAACAGCTGACCATCCGCGCCGACAGCTTCGACCGCATCTCCTTCATGCCGGGCGTGCTGCTGGCCGTGCGCAAGGTCTCCACCGGAACCTACCCGGGTCTGACCGTCGGCCTCGACCACTTCCTCGACCTGTAATCGTAATTCTTTTTTCAAACTGCCGACGGGTGCATGTGTCTTCCGTCGGCAGTTTTTTTATGGCGGATCTGTTCCGATTATTTGGCAAGGCGTGCGATGGCGGCGCTGACTTCCGCCAGCTTTTCGTCGGCGACGGTACCGCCCTCCGCCGCGGCTTTGGCGACGCAATGGTGCAGATGGTCGTCGAGCAGCAGTAGCGCCACCGACTTCAGCGCGCTGTCCGCTGCGGAAATCTGCGTCAGAATGTCGATGCAGTATTCGCCGTTTTCCGTCATCTGCCGAATGCCGCGCACCTGCCCTTCGATGCGATTCAATCGTGCGATGATCCTCTTCTGGTCGCTTGCGTACCCGTGTTGTGTGGCGTTCATATCGTCCTCCTCGCTGCGCTGAAAATTTTATCTACGGCTGAAGTTTGCTCGTCCTTCTTGCCAATATACCCTATAGGGGTATATTGTGATGGTGTTTGCCGAAATCGAAGGCCAATTACGGACGGAAGGCGGCTGGAATATGCACATCGCAATCGCGCTTATTATGGCGCTGCTCGTCACGGCGGGCGTGCTGTGGTTCTTCTTCGCACCGCGCAAAGCGTATCGTGCGCCGTTGCGCGACGGCGTGCAGGAAGCGGTCGTCGAAGTCAAAGGCGGGTACAGCCCGGCCGTCATCGAAGCCGAAGCCGGCGTGCCGTTGCGGCTGATCTTCGATCGCAAGGAAGACGGCGAATGCTCGTCGCATGTCGTGTTCTCCGATTTCGGGGTCGATCTTGCGTTGCCCGCCTTCCGCACGACCACGCTGACGCTTCATCCCGACCAGCCGGGCGAGTATCCCTTCGCATGCGGTATGAACATGCTGCACGGCACGTTGCGCATACTGCCGGGAAAGCATGCAAGTGTCGGTGCCGCCGCCGGTTCCGCGGAAACAGGCGTGCAATGCGCGCAAAAAGGCGCCGTCCAAACGTCCGGTTCGGGTGATTCGGGCAAATCGCGCGGATCGGAATCGGAAATTCGCGCCCTCATCACCCGTCTTATCGTGGCGGCCGTCTGCACGATTCCGGTATTCGGCTCCACCATGCTCATGCTGTATCCGATGCCGAACTGGCTGCAGTTCCTGCTGATGCTGCCAATCGTCGGCTATGCGGCATTGCCGATTTTCCGCAGCGGTTTCGCCGCGATCGCCCACCGTTCGCCGGAGATGAACGCGCTCGTCAGCCTCGGCGCGCTGGCCGCATTCGCCTACTCCTGCGTGGTCACCTTCGCACCGAACGTCCTGCCCGAGAACGCGCGCGAACCGTATTTCGAAGCGGTCGGTGTGGTCGTCACGCTTATGCTTGTCGGCCAGCTGCTCGAAGCGCGCGCCCGCAAAGGCACCGGTGAAGCCATGCGCGCATTGGCGGGTCTGCAACCGAAAACCGCCCGCGTGGTGCGAGACGGCAAGGAAACCAGCATCGCCATCGATGACGTGCGCGTCGGCGACATCATCGCCATCCGCCCCGGCGAGCAGCTGCCGGTCGACGGCATCGTCATATCCGGCAGCTCCACCGTGGACGAATCGATGATCACCGGCGAAGCCATGCCGGTCGCCAAAACCGAGGGCAGCGAAGTGACGGGCGTCACCATCAACGGTGGTGGCTCGCTGCGGTACCGCGCCACGAAAGTCGGCAAGGACACCGTGCTCGCGCAGATCATCGGCATGGTGGCCGCCGCACAAAGCTCGAAAGCCCCCGTGCAACGATTGGCGGACCGTATCTCCGGCGTTTTCGTGCCGGCCGTGGTACTCATCGCCGTATGGTCGTGCGCGCTGTGGTTCGCGTTCGGCCCCGAACCGCGTGTCACGCACGCGCTGGTCGCCGCGGTATCGGTGCTGCTGATCGCCTGCCCGTGCGCGCTCGGACTGGCGACTCCGTTGTCGGTGACGGTCTCGACTGGCCGCGCGGCTCGCATGGGGGTGCTGGTCCGTTCCGCCGAAGCGTTGGAAACATGCGGCAAAGTCAATGCCGTCGTATTGGATAAGACCGGCACGATCACCGCCGGCAAACCCACCCTTACCGATGTGCTGCCGTTGGGCGTGTGGCATCGGCGTCCCGATGATTTGCTGACGATTGTCGCCGCCGCCGAACGTGATTCCGAGCATCCGCTCGCTGCTGCGATCGTTGCCGCAGCTGCGGAAAAAGCCGACGTCGCGGACGTTGCGGAACTCGCGCAAACCACCGATTTTCAGGCGATTGCCGGCCGTGGCGTCACCGCGCGCGTCACCTTCCGCGGTCTGCCGCACACCGTCGCCGTCGGCAACACCGACCTGATCGACGACCTTGACGTCGACATGCCCGACATTACGTCCGATACCTCCGAAATTGCCTCCGAGACCATCCACGATACGAACCTCGACGCCATCATCGCCGACATGGAACTCCTGTCGCAGCAAGGCAAAACGCCGATCCTAGCGGCCATCGACGGCCATCTCGCCGGCATCGTCGCCGTCGCCGACGTGCCGAAAGCCGACTCGCGCCAAGCCATCGAACTGCTCCGCAAACGTGGCGTCGAAGCCGTCATGCTCACGGGAGACAATCCGACCACCGCACGCGCCATCGCAAGCCAGGTCGGTATCGACGAACGTCATGTGATCGCCGGCGTGCGGCCGGAACGCAAGGCCGACGAAATCGCAAAACTCCAATCGCAAGGCTATACGGTGGCGATGGTCGGCGACGGCATCAACGACGCGCCCGCCCTCGCCCGAGCCGACGTCGGTTTCGCCATCGGCACCGGCACCGACGTGGCCATCCAATCCGCGGATGTGACACTGATGCGCGGCTCGCTCATGGGGCTCGTGCATGCGCTCGACCTGACGCACGCCGCCATGCGCAACATCGCGCAAAACCTCGGCTTCGCACTCGGCTACAACAGCATCGGCATCGCGATCGCGGCCGGCGTGCTGTATCCGTTCACCGGAACGCTGCTGAATCCGATGATCGCCGGCGCCGCGATGGCGTTCTCGTCGTTGTGCGTGGTGACGAACGCAAGCCGGCTGCGCCTGTTCGATCCGGACGCGGAGGCGGCGAAAAACAAGACGTATCGGGTACGCAAGCCCGATCCGAGCAAAAATAATGGCAACCAGCACAGTCGGAAAGGAACGATCATGGGACTGTTCAGCGATCACAAGGCCAAGAAGGAAGCCGAGAACATGGGCGCGATGGGCGCCGGACACTGCTGCGGCGGTCATGACGGCCACGGCATGGCTTCGAATATGGGCGATTCCGCGGCGAACGTTGCGAAGGACCCGGTTTGCGGCATGAGCGTCGATCCGGCCACCGCGGCCGCGACCCGCGAATACGGCGGCGTCACCTACTACTTCTGCAACCCCGGTTGCGCCGACAAGTTCGCCCAGAACCCGGCCGCCTACCTGGGCTGAGACCTGATTCTCGTCCGTCCCCAATCTGCCGACATCGAATGACATCCGGCCGTCGGCGGGTTGAGGATTTTTGTTGAATGGTTGATTTACGGATTCCGATTCACGGACGAACGATAAGATTCCCCTCCCGCACTCCGGAGAGCGCGTCCCGCCCCGCTACAAACGTGCGCGTGACGACGCCGTTAAGCGTCATGCCATCGCAGGCGCAGATCGGATTGCGGCTTTCCAAAGCGGTAGCATCCACAACAAACCGTTCGTACGGGCGAATAATCGCCAAATCGGCCCGCAATACCGGCGTTATATCGCCACGATCGTCAAGTCCCACAAGCCGTGCGGTGTTGCACGACATCCACCGCACGACGTCGGCCAAACTCAAGCCGCGCCGCATCGCACCCGTCAACACCGCGCGGAATCCGACCTGCAGACTGGAAACGCCACCCCACGCGGTGGCGAGCGTGCCGGCTTTCATATCCGCGCTGGCCGGGGAATGATCGGTGACGACACCATCCAACGTGCCGTCGGCAAGCCCCGCCCATAGCGCGTCCTGCTCATGCAGATCACGAATCGGCGGACAGCATTTGACCGCGGTGGCGTTGTCGGGAATATGGTCGCAATCCAACGTGAGGTAATGCGGACAGGTCTCCGCGCTGACCGGCAGTCCTTCGGCCTTCGCCCGCCGCAGCACGTCCACGCTCAGACCGCTGGACACGTGCAGAATATGCGTGCGGCAGCCGGTGCGTGCCACCAGCCGTACGATCTTGCGCACCGCGTTCCGCCTCGCATTCGGCCGGGCGTGACGCCTCGAAACTGCGATAGGACGCATCCACGTGCCCGTCATACCGCATCAAATCGTCCGGATCCTCCGCATGGCAGACAAGCAGCCCGCCGAACGAAGCGATTTCGTGCATCGCGCGTTCCAGTTCCTCATACGACAGCGAACCGTATTCGTCAACGCCGCTGGGGGAGAGGAAGCATTTGAAACCGAACACCCCCGCATCCCATAATTCCCGAAGCCGCCCCAGATTCGACGCGTCCACACCGCCCCAGAAGCCAACCTGCACATACGATTCATGCAATGCGCATGACCGTTTGCTGCGCAACGCCTCGACGGTGAGCGTCGGCGGAACGGAATTGAGCGGCATGTCCAATATGGTGGTCATGCCTCCGGCCGCGGCCGCCCGGGTGGCGCATGCGAAACCCTCCCATGCGGTGCGGCCCGGCTCGTTGATATGCACGTGAGTGTCGACGATGCCGGGAATCAGTATTTCGTCGTTACGCAGCTGGATGGTTTCGACCGCGTCGATAGGCGCCCGTCCGTTCGCGCCGGGACCGTTCGAATCAGACGCGACCGATGCGATACGCCCGTCCCGTACGACGACGGTACCGTATGTTTCGACGCCATGCGTCAGTATGGTGCCGTGGATGGCCAAATCCGCACGCGGACGGTCGTGCTCGAAATCGTTGCCGAAGTCGTTCCCGTATCCCTGTTCAAAATCGCGCCCGTAATCATGGCCGTGACCATCCACGCCTGTTCCATCCATGCCATGCGCCTCCTCGCGTGATGACTTTGGTTGGGCTCGACGCCCTTCCTGCTTCAAGACTACGCGATGCCGCGTTCAACAGTGTTCGCAGCAGTCGGGGATTTTTGTTGCCGCGTTAGTCGCCCATTTCGCTGGTTTGGCACCGTTTCTTCTATGCCGAATCCGCCCGATATGCGATGTTGATTGTGTGGGGTAAGCTGTTTTTGCCATGGTCGGTCATCTCCTGATGGTGGGTCGCGTTGCCAAGAGGCGCCGCCACTGCCTGTGATGGATGCATTTCAGTGCTTACGGCATCTGAAATTCTTCATTCGTCGTGACAGTTGTCGGCGGCCAAACCTGGTGAAACCCGGAAAGCAAGGGGTAGCATCGTCAGGAGAGTGGATGCGCCGCGTGAGAATGTACTGCAGGGAAGGGCGATGAGCGTGACTTCTGGAATTATGCTTTCAGACAATATGGGGGCTTTGAAGGACGCCATGGACGAGGAAGGCAATGCTGCCGCGGACCTCGGCTTGGTGGCGCGCATCCGGGAATCCTTCGATTCGCTGACTGCGACGGAACGTGAGGCCGCGCAGTTCATTCTGGGTCATCTGACCGACGTGCTGGTCTGCAATTCCGTGGAATTGTCGCAGTTGAGCGGCATCTCGCAGCCGACGCTCAGCCGCCTGTACCGCAAGCTCGGCTATGCGAACGCGGGCGAATTCAGACGTGACGTGCGTCGCGTCCATCGTCCTGGCTCTCCGGAGCTTTCACGGCACACCCAGTGCGACGATTTGGTCGCCGACCATCTGCGCCGTGACGAGGAAAGCCTGAAACGCACGTTTGAAGGCATCGACCGCGCGCAACTGTCATCCGCATGCCAAGCCATGGCCACGGCCCCGCATGTGGCGGTGGTCGGGTACCGCAGCAGCTATCCCGTGGCGCTGCACATGCGCGAACAGCTGATGCGGCTACGCGGAAACGTTGATATTCTGCCGAATCCAGGCCAGTCCATAGCCGAAGATCTGGTTGATTATGCGGCAGGCGACGTAATCGTCATCATCGGCGTGGGCCGGCGTCTTCCCTTCTTCTCACGGCTCATCGACGTGATGCTTGAGCGCGGCCTGACCGTGGTGGTGATTGGCGACATTTCGGCGCGCAACGCCGTCATCGGCCGTAACGTCGCCTTCTTCAAAGTGGTGCTGAGCTCCCACGTGCTGACGAGCTTCACCGCGGCGTTCGCCCTGATCGCCCTGATGGTGGACGAAGTCGGAAAATGCCTCGTCGATACCGAAGACGAGGTGCACGCGCGTATCGAAGGCATCAACGATTGCTTCGATGCGCTCAATGAGCTTGAAGATTGATAGGGAAAATCTAGGCGCGGCACGTCCCGTTGGAACGGCGGTAAACGGAAGTGGAAGCGGGAATGGGAACGGAATGAATTCAAAACGAAACATGCTGGCGTACGACCGGTCCTCCACCGGATTGTGGGTGGCTTTGATTTTCCTCGTATCGCTGAATCTGCGGCCCGCCATCGCCGCCGTCGGGCCGGTCCTCGCCCAAATGGGAACCGACCTTGCGTGGGGTGAGGGCGTGCAGGGCGTATTGACGGCGATTCCGCTGATCGCCTTCGCCGCGGTCAGCCCGCTGGTCACGTTCCTTGCACGCCGCATCGGCATCGACATGTCGATTCTGCTGGCCCTGCTGTGCATCGCGGCGGGCGACGCCATCCGCTCGTTCGGCGGCGGCGTTGGCATCTGGCTGGGCACGGTGGTGTTCGCTTCCGCCATCGCCGTCGGCAACGTTCTGGTTCCGGTAATCGCGAAACGTGACTACGCCGGCCATGTCGCGATGGCGACCGGCGTCTATTCCGGCTGCATCACCGCCGGCAGCGCCACCGCAGGTTTGCTGTCCGCGCCGCTTGCGCAGATGTGGGGCGGTTGGCGTGCGTCACTCGCCTTCTGGAGTGTGCCTCCGCTGGTTGTCGCCGCGCTGTGGGCGTTGCGTATCCTGCACAATCGCAAAGTCGTTATCGCTTCCGCCGGCGGCACCATCGAAACCAGCGATACTGGCGATATCGATGATATTGGCGATCGCAGCACGACGGCCAACGCACAAAACCCGCATTCCGCACAGCGAGCGGCATGTTCCACGCAATCGTCGCATGGCGTGTTCGCCCGCGTGCTGCGCCGTCCGATGACGTGGTACGTGACGGCCTTCATGGGGCTGCAATCGTCCGCTTTCTACACCATGTCCAATTGGATGCCGTCCATCTGCGCATCCATCGGCTACGATGCCTCCACCGCCGGCGTGCATCTGTTCATCTTCCAAGGCATCGGCATCCTTTCCGGCTTGGTCATTCCTAAGCTCATGAACGTGCGCGGCAACCAGGTCTGCGCGGCGCTCACCGCCAGCGCTCCCATGCTGATCGCCGGCCTTGGCATGCTGCTGTTGCCTCACCTCATGCCGGTATGGGCGTTCGTTGGTGGTTGCGCGCAGGGCGCTTCGCTGGTCGTGGCGCTCGCACTGATCGCGCTGCGCGGCCGTGACAGCGCCGAAACCGTGGTGCTGTCGGGCGTCGCGCAGTCGTTCGGCTATCTGATCGCCTCGCTCGGCCCGCTTATGTTCGGCGTGCTGGTCCAGGCCACCGGCGGCCATCATGTGCCGCTGATGGTGTTCACGTTCGTCGCTTTCCTGCAGTGCGTCGTCGCGGTCATCGTCGGCAGGCCTTCCAAAATGTGACTTTTCGCATCTCGCGAAATCGAAAGCGTCCGCAGAGGGAAGTACCGTTAGCCGTATGACAAGCCCTAAGACTGACGACGGTACAATGCATCTGCTCGATCCTGCTCCCTTCGGACGTATCCTTCCGGCCATGGTCACCCCCATGAAGGCCGGCGGAGCCGTAGATTTCGAAGCCGCGCAACAGCTGGCGAGGCAGCTCGTGGCGGATGGTGCCGACGGTCTTGTGGTCAACGGCACCACCGGCGAATCTCCGACCACCCACATGGAGGAGAAGGTCGAGCTGGTTCAGGCCGTCAAGGAAGTCGTGGACGTGCCGGTCATTTCCGGCGCCGGTTCCAACGACACCGCGCACACCGTGCGCATGGTGGAGCAGACCCAGGAGGCGGGCGCCGACGCGGTGCTCGTGGTCGCCCCGTATTACTCCCGTCCGTCGCAGGAAGGCGTGTTCCGCCACTACAAGGCGGTCAACGATTCCGCGGACAAGCCGATCATCATCTACGATGTGCCGGGCCGTACCGGACTGCACATCCAGCTGGAAACCTACCGTCGTATGGCCGAACTCGACCATGTCAAGGCCGTCAAGGACGCCACCGGCGACATCGCAGGCGCGGTGCGCAAGCGCATGGAGACCGGTCTGACCTGGTATTCGGGCGATGACGGCCTGTTCCTGCCGTTCCTGTCCGTCGGCGCCGTCGGCATCATCTCTGTGATCGCACACGCGGCCGCCGGTCCGATGCGTGACCTCGCCAACGCGTTCGATCGTGGCGATATCCACGAAGCGCAGCGCATCTCCGTGCAGCTGGCGCCGCTCGTCGAAGCGATGAACGGCAATGGCTTCCAGGCCGTGATGGCCAAGGCCTCGCTGAAGGTGCGTGGAATCCTCGACTCCACCGAAATGCGCCTGCCGAACGTCGGTCCGGGCGAAGCGGAACTCGTGCGCGCGGAAAAGGGCATGCGCGCCGCGGGACTGCTGTGAACCGAATCGCATGATGCGACTGGCCTGTCGCGCATGAACGCCGGCAGGCACCCAAATTCCTCGTTTCCGCATAGGCGGAGACAATTAGTAATAGAAATCCAACTAGGAAATGGCTACAGAAGAAACCACAAAGACAACAACACACAAGCGCGGCAGCAAGGCTGCCAAGCGCACTGAAACCGCAGTCAAGGCATCCAAGACCACCAAGGCCGCGAAGTCCGAGAAGACCGCCACCAAGAAGGCCAAGTCCTCCACCCGCAGCCGTGGCAACGGTGGCTCGCGCAACGGCGGCTCCCGTGGATCCCGTGGCGGCAACGGTTCGAACCGTCGCCCGTCGCATTCCGCTCCGCAATCCACCGCGCCCCAGCAGGACGAGGTGCTGATCGCCCCGCCGAAGTACCGCAAGGGCTCCATGCGCATCGTGCCGCTCGGCGGTCTGGGTGAGATCGGCCGCAACATGAACGTGGTCGAATGCAACGGGCATATCCTGCTCATCGACTGCGGCGTGCTCTTCCCGGAAGAGGAGCAGCCGGGCGTGGACCTCATCCTGCCTGACTTCCACTACATCAAGGACCGTCTCGACAAGGTCGAGGCGCTCGTGCTCACCCACGGCCACGAAGACCACATCGGTGGCGTGCCGTACCTGCTCAAGCTCCGCCCGGACATTCCGCTGATCGGTTCCAAGCTCACCCTCGCCTTCGTTGAGGCCAAGTGCAAGGAACACCGCATCAACCCGACGCTTGTCGAGGTCAAGGGACGCGACAAGCTCAAGGTCGGCCCGTTCAACCTGGAATTCGTGAACGTCACGCACTCCATTCCGGACGCGCTCGCCGTGTTCGTGCAGACCCCCGCCGGCTCGCTTATCGACACCGGCGACATCAAGCTCGACCAGCTGCCGCTCGACCACCGCATCACCGATCTGGTGGAATTCGGCAAGCTCGGCGAAAAGGGCGTGGACCTCCTGATGATGGACTCCACCAACGCCGAGGTCCCGGGCTTCGTCAAGCCGGAAACCTCCATCGGTCCGGCGCTCGACCAGGCGTTCGCACAGGCCACTCGCAAGATCATCGTGGCCAGCTTCTCCAGCCACGTGCACCGCGTGCAGCAGGTCGTCGACGCGGCTCACAAGTACGGCCGCAAGGTCGTGTTCGTCGGACGTTCCATGGTCCGCAACATGTCCATCGCAGCAGATCTGGGCTACCTGCGTCTGCCCGAGGACACCGTCATCGACCTGAAGCAGGCCCATGACGTGCAGGACGACAAGCTCGTCTACATGTGCACCGGCTCCCAGGGCGAGCCGATGGCCGCGCTCGGCCGCATCGCCGACGGCAACCACCGCGACATCACCATCAACGAGTTCGACACGGTGATCCTCGCCAGCTCCCTGATCCCAGGCAACGAGCATGGCGTCTACAAGGTCATCAACAAGCTTGTGCAGCTCGGAGCCCGCGTGGTCAACCGAGACAACGCCGCCGTGCACGTCTCCGGCCACTGCAACGAAGGCGAGCTGCTGTACATGTACAACATCGTCAAGCCGAAGTGCGCCATGCCTATCCACGGCGAAAACCGTCACTTGGTGGCCAACGGCATGATCGCCGTCAAGACCGGCGTCGATCCGCAGAACGTCGTGCTGGCCGAAGACGGCGACGTCGTCGACCTGTACCACGGCCAGGCCGCGGTCGTCGGCTCCGTGCCGTGCGGCTACGTCTACGTCGATGGCGATTCCGTCGGCGAACTGACCGACGAAGAACTCGAGAAGCGCCGCATCCTCGGCACCGAAGGCTTCGTGTCCAGCTTCGTGGTCGTCGACACCGAAACCGCGGATGTCATCACCGGCCCGAAGATCTACCTCAACGCGGTCGCGGAAGACGAAAGCGAGTTCGACAAGGTCCGTCACCAGATCGTCGAGCAGCTGCAGGACGCGATGATGCAGGGCACGCGCGACACCTACAAGCTGCAGCAGATCATGCGACGCACGCTCGGCGGCTGGGTGGCACGACAGCTGCACCGCAAGCCGATGATCGTCCCCGTCGTCGCCGACATCGCGCAGGACGTGGATGACGCGATGGGACTGAACGCCGCGAAATAAGCCGTAAATTTACCATAAATTGAATCAAGGCGACGTGATCGGCACAACTGATCGCGCCGCCTTCTGTTACCAGAAAGAAGGAGTGACATGCCAGGAGCAAACCTCACCCGAATCGAAGCGGAAGAACGCAAAAGCATCATCGCCGCGCCAATCCATTACACGGTCAAGCTTGACCTGACCCGCGGAGCCAAGGATTTCGGCTCCGAAACCACCATCACCTTCGACGCGAAGCCGGGGGAGTCAAGCTTCCTTGACCTCATCGCCAACGAAGTCAGCGAGATCACCCTCAACGGCGAAATCCTCGACCCGGCCGAAGCATACGCGGACAGCCGCATCGAGCTGAAGGGCCTCAAGGAGCACAACGAGGTCACCGTCAAGGCGATGTGCCAGTACTCCAACACCGGCGAAGGCCTGCACCGCAGCGTCGACCCGTCCGACGGCAACGTCTACCTGTACACCCAGTTCGAAGTGCCGGACGCCCGTCGCGTCTACGCCGTGTTCGACCAGCCTGATCTGAAGGCCGTGTTCGACTTCTCCGTGCTCGCAGCCAAATCCTGGATCGTCACGTCCAACATGCCCACCGCCTCCGTGACCGACAACGAAACCGTCACCGAGGAAGGCACGCTCGGCGATCACGCCGCCGAAACCACCAAGCTGTGGGTGTTCGAACCGACCCCGACCATGAGCTCCTACCTCACCGCCATCTGCGCCGGACCGTACGCCGAATGGCACACCGAATACGCCAATGAGGACGGCCGCACCGTGCCGATGGCCATGTACTGCCGCCAGGCGCTCGCCAAGGCCTTCAGCAAGGACGTCGACTACCTGTTCGACATCACCAAGAAGGGCTTCGCCTTCTACGCCAAGACCTGGGGCGTGCCGTACCCGTACGCCAAGTTCGACCAGATCTACGTGCCGGAGTACAACGCCGGCGCCATGGAGAACATCGGCATGGTCACCATCCGCGACCAGTACGTGTTCGAATCCAAGGTCACCGACGCCTACGCGGAACGCCGTGTGGTCACCGTGCTGCACGAGCTCGCCCACATGTGGTTCGGCGACTACGTGACCATGAAGTGGTGGAACGACCTGTGGCTCAACGAATCCTTCGCCGAGTTCACGTCCACCCTCGCCACCGCCGAAGCCACCGAATGGAAGGACGCCTGGGCAACCTTCAGCTCCGGCGAAAAGAGCTGGGCGCTGCGTCAGGACCAGCTGAGCACCACCCACCCGATCGTCGCCCCGATCAACGACCTCAACGACACCTACGTCAACTTCGACGGCATCACCTACGCCAAGGGCGCCTCCGTGCTGAAGCAGCTCGTGTACTACGTGGGCCGTGAGAAGTTCTTCAAGGGCATCAACAACTACCTCAACAAGCACGCCTACTCCAACGCCACCCTCGCCGACCTGCTCGCCGAACTGGAACTCACTTCCGGCCGAGATCTCAAGGCATGGAGCGCCCAGTGGCTTGAGGAATCCGGCATCAACACCATCGCCACCGAAGTCGAAGAGAACGAGGACGGCACCATCAAGCGTCTCGCCCTGCGCCAGACCGCTCCGGCCGAGCATCCCGTGCTGCGCGCCCACCGTCTCGCCGTCGGCTTCTACAACGAGGATCCGGAAACCGGCAAGATCGTGCGCACCGACCGTTTCGAACTGGACGTCGACGGCGAACTGACGGTCGTCGATGCTGCCGCCGGCAAGGCACGTCCGTCGCTGATTCTGGTGAACGACGACGACTTGACCTACACGAAGCTGCGTTTCGATGACAAGAGCCTCGCATTCGCGACAAGCAACCTGTACCGCTTCGACGATACGCTCGCCCGTTCCGTGCTCTGGCTCGCTCTGTGGGACATGACCCGCGACGGCGAACTGCCGGCACGACAGTTCATCGACACCTCGCTGGCCGCGCTCGCCACCGAACACGAGTCCACCACCTTCCGTTACGCGCTGGCACAGGTCAGCACCACCGCATGGCATTACACCGCTCCGGCAGAGCGTGCCGAGATCGTGAAGCATGTGGCCGCCGAACTGTTCAAGCTGGCGGGTCAGGCCAAGGCCGGCTCCGACGAACAGTTCCAGCTCGTCACCGCCTACCTGGGCTACGGCGAGCCGGGCGACGAGGCGTTCGTCGCCAACGCGAAGGGCCTGCTCGACGGTTCCGTGGCATTCGACGGTCTGGAAATCGACAACAACTTCCGCTGGACCATCATCAACGCGCTGAGCACCGTCAACGCGATCGACCAGGCGGGAATCGACGCCGAACTGGCCAAGCGCGAAACCACCGAGAACCGTGAGTTCGCCTATGGCGCACGCGCCGTGGCCGGTACCGCCGAAGCGAAGGCATGGGCTTGGAACGAGGCCCTGCACAACGACGAGCTGACCAACATGCAGCTCGAGGCTGTGGCCGGTGGCTTTGCGGCCACCCCGCGCGCCGACTTGGCCGAACCGTACGCCGAGAAGTATTTCGAGGTCGCCGACTGGATTTGGGAGCACAAGACCTTCCACATGGCTGAAGCGCTGCTCGAAGGCCTGTATCCGGGCTATGCCGATCCGGCGAAGCTCGTGGAGCTGGGCGACGCCTGGCTCGCCTCCCATAAGGGCGCGGACAACGCCTTGCAGCGCATTGTGCGTGGCAACGTCGAGGCTTCTCACCGCACGCTGAAAGTGCGCGACTTCAACGCCGCGCTCTGATAGCGCTTTTCTGATGGCGCTTGGAGTATGTGGGGCGATTCGAACGATCTGAACGTTCCGCACACTCCAAGCCGGCATGATTCCGTTTAAGAGTCGGAATGATTCCGTCTGGAAACCGGAACGACCGGAGTGTTCATGCTTAGAGTCCGTCATGTCGTCGCACGACTTTGATTTTGGGTGCGATTTTCAAAGTCATGCGACGGGTATATCGGCATTTATGCCCCCTAATCCTCGGTTTTCGCTTGAAAATAAGGATTAGGGGGCATTTTGCGTCGAAGGCTGTCGCACGAATTTGATTTTGGAGGCATTTTTCAAAGTTGTGCGACAAGCGTGCTGGCTTTCATAACCTCTAACTCTTATTTTTCGCTGATTTTCAACGGAAAATGATAGTTAGGGGGTATTTCTTTATCAAGTGTTGTCGCACGACTTGATTTTCCGCCTTGAAATCAAAGTCGTGCGACACGAAAAGGGCATTGCGCGCCGTGAAATGCTTTGAATTGTGAAGTGTTATGCGATTGCGTCGTCACCTGCTGGTTTCGGCGGCACGGTTGAGTACGATAGGTCACGGAAATATCGTTTGCAGATAGCGAGGATTTGAGACTCATGCCACGTATGTTCGGAACCGACGGCGTTCGAGGATTGGCGAATAGGGATTTGACGGCACAGCTGGCGCTTGATTTGGGTGACGCCGCGGTGCGCGTGCTGGGCGATGACGAGCGGAGCGAATTCGAAAGCCGTCGCCGTGCGCTGGTCGGTCGTGATACACGAGTTTCCGGCGATTTCCTCGCCGCCGCATTGTCCGCTGGCATGTCCGCCGGCGGCTTCGACGTGATCGACGCCGGCATCATCCCGACGCCGGGCGTCGCATACCTGACGTCCGTGCTCAACGTGGAAATGGGCGCGGTGATCTCCGCATCCCACAATCCGATGCCCGACAACGGCATCAAGTTCTTCGCCCGCGGCGGCTTCAAGCTGCCCGACACCAAGGAAGACGAGATCGAAGCGGTGCTCGGCCAGGATTGGGATCGTCCTACCGGCGCCGGCGTGGGTCGTGTCAGCCATGACACCGCCACCGCAACCAACCTGTACATCGACCATCTGGTTTCCGCCATCGCGCCGGTCGGTCCGGACAAGTCGCAGCCGACGCCGCTGAAGGGCCTGAAGATCGTGGCCGATTGCGCGAACGGCGCCACGTCCGTGGTCGCTCCGGAAGCCTTGCGCCGCGCCGGCGCCGACGTGACCGTCATCAACGCGTCGCCGGACGGCTACAACATCAACAAGAACGCCGGCTCCACCCATCCTGAGCAGCTGCAGGCCATGGTCAAGGCCTCCGGCGCCGTCATGGGCGTTGCCTTCGATGGCGATGCCGACCGTTGCCTTGCCGTGGATGAGGACGGCAACATGGTCAACGGCGATCAGATCATGGGCATTCTGGCACGCGCCAAGAAGAACGCGGGCAAGCTCAACCATGACACCCTCGTCGTGACGGTGATGAGCAACCTCGGTCTGAAGTTGGCCCTGCGTTCCATGGGCATCAAGACCGTGCAGACCAACGTGGGCGACCGTTACGTGCTTGAAGAGATGCTGCGAGGCGATTATTCGCTCGGCGGCGAGCAGTCCGGCCACGTGATCAACCGTGAATTCGCCACCACCGGCGACGGCACCCTGACCGCGCTCACCCTGTGCAACGAGGTCGTCAAATCCGGTAAGAGCCTGAAGGAACTGGCCGCCGACTTCCCGCAGCTGCCGCAGACGCTCATCAACGTGCCGAACGTGGACAAGATGGCCGCCAAGACCAACGCCAAGGTGCAGGCCGCGGTGGAACGCGAAGAGAAGCTGCTGGGCGACACCGGCCGCGTGCTGCTGCGTCCGTCCGGCACCGAGCCGCTCGTGCGCGTCATGGCCGAAGCCGAAACCCAGCAGCAGGCAGACGAAGTGTGCGATCGCCTCGCCAAGGTCGTCGCCGACGAACTCGCCCTGTAAGAGCCCGCAAGGAGATATGCCCCATGTTCGGACACAACTCGAAAGTGGACCTCGAACTCAACCGCGAGGTCGAAAAGCTCATCAAAACCGGCGGCAAAGAGAAAATCATGCCGATCGTGCAGGCCGGCGAACCGGTATTACGCCAGCAGACCATCGCCTACGACGGCCAGTTGAGCCGCAAAACGCTTGACAAGCTCATCGACACCATGCGCACCACCATGCTGGAAGCGCCGGGCGTGGGCCTCGCAGCCACCCAGATCGGTCTCGGTCTGGCTTTGGCCGTCGTCGAAGACCACGTATGCGAAGGCGACGATGGCGATCCGCGCGAAGCCGCGGAATTCCCCTTCCACGCCATCATCAACCCCAGCTACGAGCCGATCGGCACCGAAACCCGCAGCTTCTACGAAGGCTGCCTGAGCTTCGACGGTTACCAGGCCGTACGCAAGCGTTGGCTTGACATCACCGCCCGTTGGCAGGATGAGGACGGCAACAAGCATGAGGAACATCTGCACGGCTGGCCGGCCCGCATCTTCCAGCATGAAACCGACCATTTGAGCGGTGAACTGTACATCGACCAGGCCGAAATCCGAAGCCTGACCACCAATGAGAACCTTGAGGATTTCTGGTGCGAGGATCCGGTACCGACCGAAGCGGCGGCCGAACTCGGCTTCGAACTGTAACCGCGTAAACGAACGAGACAAGAACGATGAATGCCTCCCAGGCGAACACTTGGGAGGCATTCATCATATTCGGGATTATTGGAATGTTCGAAACATGAGTATTCCAAATATTCCAATATTTCAGTATTCCGGATTCACCAGCACATCGTACGTATCCGTGTTCCGCTCGGCGTCCGAACGCAGATCCCAGCCAGGCTTGCGCATTCCATACAACACCAGCGGCGGTAAACCGAGCACAAGCACGACTACAGCCACAAGAATCGCATATGAAACGCTATCCAAACCGGTGAAACCAGCCGGTCTCACGAAAGTCAACACGAATGCCGCGGCGGAAGCGACGAAACCGACGCCCGCGACCAACCGAATCGCAGGAACTCGATACGTGCGGCGGACTTCTGGATGGGTGTTGCGCAGACGAATCGCGGCGGCAAACATCAGCATGTACATCACCAGATACAGCGCGGTCGCCATATCCACCAGCGTCGCGAAAGCCGTGTTGCCATTGGGGATCAACACGAACAGCAACGCCAGCACGGTCACGATAATGCCTTGCGGAATCAGAATGCCTTCCTGCACGTCGTGGGCATTGCGCTTCTGCAGCGCGGGAGGCATCAGTCCCGTGCGGGCGGCCGCTAGCAAACCGCGAGAAGGACCAGCTATCCAAGCCACCACGGAAGCGAACGCGCCTAGCGCGATGAGCAGCGAAATCACTGGAGTGCCCCAACCCATGCCAAAATGGTCGAAGAACTCCCTGAACGCCAGATTGATGCCGTCGATGAGCCCCAGCTCACGATGCGGCACAGCAAAGGCGATTGCCAAAGTCGGCAGCACAAGTACCAGCAGAATCAGCGCGGTCGCTAGTGCAATGGCGCGTGGGAATTGACGTCCCGGATGCTCCAAGTCGTTGGCATGCACGGCATTGACCTCCATACCCGCGTAGGCGAGCACATTGGATACGATTAGCACAATCGATGCGATGCCCGTCCACGGCGGAAGCAGCGCGGATGCGTGCAGGGAGGTCTGCACTGGCTCACCGATCGCCAGCCAGATAATGCCGAAGACGATAAGCAGCAACGCAGGAAACAGCGTGCCGATAAGTCCCGAAATCGACCCGACCTTGGCGAACAGATTGCCGCCGCGCAACGCCACCATCGTGCTTGCCCAATACAACACGATGATCACCGCGGCCACATATACGCCATTATTGCCCAAGCCACCCATGCCGAACACATACGACAGGCTGACGGCGATGAACGCAATCTGTATCGGATACCACACCACATTCTGAATCCACTGCAGCCAAATGGCGAGGAATCCGATGCGATTGCCGAACGCCTCACGCACCCACACATACACGCCACCTTTCCAGCCGGTGGCCAGTTCGGCAGCCACCAGCGCGGTCGGCACCAGGAAAACGACCGCCGGAATGAGATACAGCAGAATGGAAGCGAGACCATAATCGGCCATGGCCGGCAGAGAGCGTAGCGAGGCCACCGCCACCACGGTCAACATCGCCAGTTGGCTGACTGTCATCATGGTTTTGCCGGTTTTATTGGCAACGGTTGCCGTGCTTGCGATTGCGCCGTGCCCGTCAGCGCCGTTCCCTCTATTCGCCCCGGCATGCGCAGGTATGCCCGTACGATTGCGGTTTCCTGCGACGGCAGACGGATTGCGTGGCGTTGTTGTCGGTGCCGTCGCAGCGTTCGTCGTGGAACGTGCGGACCCGGGATGTGCAGCTGCGCTTGCATCGTGCGCTACCACAGCAAGCGGCTTTGTCATATGAACAGTCATTGCAGCCAGCTTTCGTAAACATAATCGTTGTGGGAATGAACATGAATTTCCTTAATGCGGGAAACGATGGAATTCGTGGAATGACCGCGAAATATCAGTGGTGGAATCCGGATGCACGAGCCTCGCTTGGCATTGGTGAGCGCAGTCCGTCCAGATATTTCACACACGACTTCAGATCCTTGATGAACGCTTCGGCCATATCGTGGCTGAAACCGTTACGCACCACAATGCGCTGCACGGTCACCTGCGTCAGATCCACCGGCATCGGATAAGCCGGCACCAGCCATCCCTTCATGCGCAGCCGATCCTGCAGATCGTACAGATTCCACTTGCGATCCGGCTTGTCGTTGAGCATCCATGCGAACACCGGAATGTCGGAACCGTCGTTCCACAGCGTGAAATCATCCATCTGCTCGATCTCGCCCGACAGATATTTCGCCACATCATGCGAAGTCTGCTGCACCCTTCGATACCCGTCGAATCCCAAACGCAGGAACATGTAGTACTGCAGCAGTACCTGTGCGCCCGGACGGGAGAAGTTCAGTGCGAAAGTCGGCATTTCGCCGCCGAGATAACTCACCTTGAAAATAAGGCTTTCCGGCAGGTCAGCGGTTTCGCGCCATACGATCCATCCCAAACCGGGGTAGACCAGACCGTACTTATGACCGGAGGTGCTGATGGAGTAGACGCGCTTGACGCGGAAGTCCCATGCGAGGTCCGGCTGGATGAATGGTGCGATCATACCTCCCGAAGCGCCGTCCACATGGATGCGCACATCAAGTCCGGTGCGCTCCTCGATGCGGTCCAGTGCTTCGCTGATCTGTTCGACCGGCTCATACATACCCGTATAGGTCACGCCCATGATGGCCACCACGCCGATGGTGTTCTCATCGACATACTTGTCGAGATCATGGCCGTCGAGCACTTTGTGGTCCTCGGAAATCGGCACATAGCGTGGTTCCACGTCGAAATAGTTGCAGAACTTCTCCCAGCACACCTGCACGGCGCTGCTCATCACCAGATTCGGACGATCGGTCGGCAGGTCGGCCTTTTCGCGGGCTTCCTTCCAACGGCGCTTCAACGCGAGTCCGCCCAGCATGCAAGCTTCCGACGAGCCGATGGTGGAGGTTCCGATGGCATTCATTGGATCGGGTGCATGCCATAGATCGGCGAGCATGTGCCAGCAGCGCGATTCGACTTCGGCGGTTTTCGGGTACTCGTCTTTGTCGATCATGTTCTTGTCGGCCGCCTCCATGTACAGGCGGTTTGCATGATCGTCCATCCACGTGCTCACAAAAGTTGCAAGATTGAGTCGCGCGTTGCCATCCAGCATGGCCTCGTCATGCACCACTTGGTAGGCGGTTTCCGGCAGACTACCCTTCTGTGGAATGGTAAATTTCGAGAACGCCTGGGCTTCCTTCGGACGGGCGAACAGCGGATTGATTTCCACGCTGTCAGGAACAACGCGGTCGTCGGCATTGCCGCAGGTGTTGTCGCAGCAATGCGAATTGTTGTTTTCAGTGGTGGAATGTGTTTCTGACATTGCAGTTCCTTTCGTTGATTTGGAACGTTTATTGCGTTCCGGGATTCAAAAATGAAAGTCGATTCTGGATTTTTGCTGGGAAATGGTCACATTTGCGCTATGTGAAAATTCGTATGACAACCGCTTCGCATGGATGTATCCGTGCGCGGTTTCGTAATGAACACCGTCATTCGAACTCGCATGGTTGTGTTCTCACAAAGAGGAATGCGCACGTTGGTTTGTTGCACATTCTTACACGCTGATGGGTATCGGCTACGATGGGCAGGTATGAACGAATCAACGATGAATCTTTCCTGGCTGGATGACGCGAAGCAGGACATCGAACAATGGTCGGCATCGATGCCGAATGACGCCGACAACCAGCCGATCGACTGGCGATGGGTGTCTTCCCTTGACCTGCGTAACGGCATTGGTGCCGCCACAAGACAGCGCGTTGATTTGTTGGCAATGCTGCGTTCCTCGTCGCCGCAACTTTCCGCCCCGCAGCTGCACGCCCTGTTGAAAGATGATCTTGCGATTCGAGATCGGCTCGAACCGACCATCGCGCAGTACAACAGCACGTTCATGATGGATTACGACCGACTTATCGCTTCCTATCGGCTGCCGCGCGCGCTTGCTTACGCGAACCGTCGGTTGTGCGACGAAATCGCTGTTCTGCGACAGATTGGCGTGGCGATGGGATTATGGACGGTCACCGAGGAACGACGTGAGCGCGTGACGGTTCCGGTGCTGCTGCCCGGTTCGGCTTTGGCTTCCGGGGGAGTGTCGTTGGATGATATTCAGGATCGAACCGCTGACATCGTTAACGGCCGCGCCGCCCGTCGTGCCGCAGAGAAAAGTCAGAAGCGAGCCAGTGACTATGCCATGTCGCGCGCGAACCTGAGTGGAGTAACCAATCCGGGCGGCTCCACGTTGTTTGATTACGGTTCGGAAACGAAATCCGCTGAATCGGCGCAGTTGCGCCGGATGGCTGAATACCGCAAATCGGATTGGCGTGACGCTTATCTTCCTGGACGCGATGTGGACAATGTCATGGGAATCGACATCGAAACCACCGGTACTGACCCGGCGCGTGCGTACATCATCGACGTCGGCTTTGAATATATGAACATGATTTCCCCTCGCCCTGCTGCCGCACCTACTGGATACCAATACGAGCAGAGTTATTACGAAACGGGCGATGCGTATGGTCAGTCGCGTCTGTCGTTCGGCGTTCCTGCCGAGAACGCGACGCTCGGTAATCCGCTGATTCTCGATTTGACCGGTATCGATGTACGTGATCGTGCGTCCGGCTTCCGCCTGTTCGATGAGTGGCCGGAGGCTCAAATCGGTTTGCTGCAGCGATTGGAACAGCAACCGTACGTAGCGCACAACGCTCGTTTCGAACATAGCTTCTTCATGTTGAATGTGGCTGGATATGCGGAAAGCTACCGTGCGGGCAAGATTACGATTATCGACACGTTGCCGATGAGCCGTCGTTGGGATGAAGGGTCGATTCCGGGCGACGAGCATCCGTATGGCAATAACACGTTGGACGCATACGCCAAGCGGCAGGGCGCGCTCGATGAAAGCAAGTCGGAGCGCCACCTCGGTTTGGAAGATACGCATATCATGCTGGTTGCCATGAAACATCACTTGGGTGTATTGCATGGCGAAGGCCGCGGTCCGTGGGGTGCGAATGGCAAGTCTGGCATCGGTGGCAAGCATTGCGGGCGCCGTTGGTAGTTTCTACCATCGTCGGCTATTTTGGTTTGCGAAACTAGATGCGCGTCGATTTGTATTAATTGCGATGAGCGTCTGTTTTGTTTTCGACTGTTCGACACGCCGACGGCTATTGGTTTTGCGTTCACCTGGTTGTGGTTTTCGGGGTCTATTCTGATGGTATCGGCGCTTTCCGGACGCATTTTCCCGGTTTTCGACACGCCGATGGAACGTTGGATTTCCAACGGTTTCACGCTTCGTCATGCCCGTCGGGTTGCGCGTTTGCGGGTTCTCGTGTAAGTTTATCTCTTGCTGCTCAGCACGGCGGCCTGGCTCCTTGAGTTTGGGGCGGTCTGCTGGTGCGGTGGTGGTTTGAGAACTCAAGAGCGTATTTGTACTACTTCTTTATAGTCAATGA